>OGPF01000270.1_pt1 | contig 33982 bp, 31 predicted proteins | sample 1552871 | NCBI WGS metagenome assembly OGPF01 (sample SAMEA2580276, study PRJEB22360) | human gut metagenome | biome: human gut; feature: human-associated habitat; material: faeces | place: Denmark | collected 2008/2010
GTTATGAAATGGCACAAATCGTAGCAAAAGCTATGGCAAAAGGTGCTAACGTTGATAAACTGGCTGCTGAATTTGCTGACGAACTGGATACCCTGGGTGTTCGCGTAGCAAACCTGGAAGCTAAAGCTGACAACGTAAAAATCACTGGTGAAGTTCGTTACCACTACACCAACAGCGATGCTGAAGGCCTGAAAAATGATGGCTATGGCACTAAACTGCGTTCTCGTATTTGGTTAAAAGGTGCAGTTAACGATGATTGGACTTATACTGGCATGCTGCAAAATGAACAAGATTTTGCTGACGACGATGGTGAAGAAAACACCGATTTCCAACGTGCTTATGTAAATGGTAAACTGGGTGGCGTAGCTGTTCAAGCTGGTCGTTATCATCTGAACCTGTCCGAAGGTAATGTATATGATAACCGTTTCGACGGCGTTCAACTTTCTTACGGTAAAGATGTTAAATTGACTGCCGGCTATGGTAAAGCAGATCCTGGTTCTTCCGAAAAAATTAAAGCTGATGAAGCTTACTATGCTGTACTGTCCGGTAAAGCTGGTGCTTTAGATTTAACTGCTGCTTACTATGATTTCAAAGATATCGACCGTCAATCCGCTACAGCTGGTGCAACTGGTAATGATCAAGAAATCTGGACTGTAGCTGCTAACTATGCATTCGACAAAAACTTCAAACTGGGTGCTATGTACCTGAACGGCGACGAAGATGGCTATAAAGGTTCTGATGACGGTTATGTAGTAACTGCTTCCTATAAAGGTGCTAAAGCTGCGAAAGTTGGTTCTTGGGGCTTAGTTGCTAAATACTATGACCAAGGTGCTTCCACTTATGTAGATCACACCATGAACGGTTTAGCTGATGATTTCGTTGGTACTAGCGATTTGGCTAAAGAATGTGAAGGCTTCAAAGGTTACAGCGTAGCTGCTAACTACACCTTCGCTAAAAACATCGTTGGCCAAGTAGAATACTATGATCTGGAAGCTAAAGAAGGCAACAAAGACGCAGAAACTATCTGGAGCCAAGTAGTATTCACTTTCTAATTTGAACCATAATCTGTTCTTAGTTTAGACAACAAAACATATCAAGAGGCGGTAGACGTACCGCCTCTTTTTTATGCTCTAAAAACCTTAGCAATCTGAATTTAAACTGAATCGAGATGCCCGTTTTATCGCTGTTTGTACTATGTCAGACTCAAGCAGAGGCAGTTATAAAATTTTCGTGAAAGACTGTATTTTTTTACCCTTTTATGATATAATAAAATTATATTTGAGCATCAACAAAAATGCTTTTGGGAGGAATTGTAATGAATAAAGTTTTTCGTTTCTTAATGATGACCGTTATGGCTCTGTGCTTGAGCGTTCCTTGCTTTGGCGGTGCTGCTGAAGCTGCAGGCGTAGCTCTGCTGCCTTTGATTAACAATGTTGATACTGTTAAAGCTGAAGATGGTACTGATATCACCAACCAAGTATTCTACAAAAATGCTTTGGCTGCTATCAACTCCAAAAAAGGCTTCTACATGATTGAAAATGACAAGCTGACTGCTGCTATCGAAGCTGCTAACATCGGTAACCAAGTTCCTGATGCTGCAACTCTGGAACAAATTGCTAAAGCCGGCGATGCTGATATCATCATTGCTATTCAATTAGACAAACTGGATGACAAAGTTATTGATTCCAGCGAAGAACGTAAACTGCAATTAGACCTGCAAGGTCGCGTTGTTGCTTTCAACAGACTGACCGGTGTTGCTTACGAACACAGAATGTACAGCGATAAAACTATTCCTGAAGCTCTGACCAGCCGTTGGGATTGGGTTCACGAAGAATTCGGCCGTGCAGTACGTGTTGAAATCGACCGTGTAATGCGTGCAAAATAATAAAAGCTCAGAACTTTTAGAGGACTGCTTAAGCAGTCCTCTTTTTTTACGTAAAGAGGATTTTTTTGCTTATTAGATTATGCGGCTATGAATGTAGTAAAAAGAAATAGGTAACAGGGTAAAAGAGTTAGGTTTAATGTATGTGCGAAGAATTATATTTTGCTACAGTGAATAAAGCAGTTTATAACTTTTAAATAATGTTCAAGAAAAATTCGTAAAATATTTTATTATTCGCCAATAAAAAGCTACATGTGTTGAAAGAGTGTGAAAACATGCTGTTTAGACTTGTGCAGATAATTTACTCATGTTATAATGCACGCATGAAATCTTCAAAAAAATTTACTTGAACTTAACTTGAATATATTTTATTAAGATAAATCAAGTAAGAGGAAACAAGGCAACTCTCACTAAGAAATTTTGAGAAAAATATTTTAGTAAAGTTAGGTGAGAAGATTTCTCTAAGTGATTTTCCTATACATGAAGGAGGAATTTAAAATGAAAAAATCTTTAGTATTAGCAATGGCAATGGCTCTGGGCGTAACTGCTTCTGCATACGCTGCCAACCCGTTCTCTGATGTACCTGCAGGCCATTGGGCTTATGATTCTGTAAATAAACTGGCTGCTGAAGGCGTTATCGATGGTTATCCTGATGGCACTTACGGCGGCGACAAACTGATGACCCGTTATGAAATGGCACAAATCGTAGCAAAAGCTATGGCAAAAGGTGCTAACGTTGATAAACTGGCTGCTGAATTTGCTGATGAACTGGATTCTTTGGGCGTACGTGTAGCTAACTTGGAGAAAAAAGCTGACAACGTAAAAGTAACTGGTGAAGTTCGTTATCGTTATACCGATTCTGAACTGAATGGCAACGAATATAACGACCTGCGTTCTCGTATTTGGGTTAACGGTCAAATCAACGACGACTGGTCCTACACCGGTATGATTGAAAATACTCAAGATTTCACCGAAGATGCAGGTAATGAAAAAACCGAATTCAAACGTGCTTATGTTGAAGGTAAAATTGGTGGTTTAGATTTAACTGCTGGTCGTTACGGTGCTTTCTTTGCCAATGGTAATGTTTATGATGCACAAGCTGATGGCGCACAACTTTCCTATGGCGACAAAGTAAAAGTAAGTGCATTTGCTGGTAAAGGTACTGACGAAGCTGGTGATGGTGCTGCAAGCAATGGCAATTATGCAGGTGGCGAAATCTCCGCAGCAATGGGCGAAAACTTCTCCCTGAATGGTGGTTATGTAAACTTTAAAGACATGGGTCAAGTAACCGGTGAAACAGAAACCAACGTTGATAATGCCATTTGGTATGTTGGTGCTGATGCAAACTTTGGTGACTTCACTCTGTCCGGTATGTACCTGAAAGGTGATAAGAGCGAAAACGATCAAGATGTAAAAGGCGTTGACGATGACGGTTACACTGTAGGCCTGTCTTATAAAGGCGCAGAAGCTAGTGAAGCTGGCAGCTATGGTATCTGGGCTAACTACTATGACCAAGGTGGTCAAACCTATGTAGCACATACTACTGATGCTAACACCTTCGGTAATGATGGTTTCAAAGGCTATGGCGTTGGTGTAAATTATACTTTCGCTAAAAACATCGTAGGTACTGTTGCTTACTACGACACCGAAAACAAAATGAACAGCAATGAAGATGATCAAATCATCTGGGCTGACATGACCTTCACTTTCTAATTTTAAATTAGTTAAGTACACTTAAACAAACACGCGCGTAAATAAAGACCGCTTCTTCGGAAGCGGTCTTTTTGTATAAAAAAATAATATTATAGAGTTTAAACCAAAATTATTGTTTTAAATAGCGTTAAATGCTATAATATTACTATATAAAATGAAGGAGTTTGGCTTATGAAATTATTAAGAGTGCGTGCTTCTAATTATAAAAACTGTGGCGATGATTTTTTAATTGATTTAGTAGCTAAATCAAAAAAAACAAGTGAAGATAAAGAATATGAATTACAAGAGGTGGCAGAAGAATTATTTACCTATAATACTATGGCTTTTGTTGGTAAAAATGCTTCGGGAAAAACTTCTGCGATAGAATTGTTAGAATGTTGTTACTCTATTTTGGGAGAATTTCGTTTAGAAGATAAATATTATAATTATGATAATGTAAATTTAGAAATAATTTTTTATCATGAAAAATATATTTATAAGTATACTGTAATTTTGAAATCTGATGCCAATTTAGGTACTAAGCCAAACTTTACGAATCAGCATATTTATAAAAAAAGGTATTATAAGTCTAAAGTAAAGAATATTTATGATGCAGAAGGATTTAAAGAAGAAACTAATTTAGGTGAACTTCCAGAAGATACTTCTATTATATTTTTTATCTTGAAAAAGAAATTGACACGAGCTGTATATTTTAATTGTAATGGCGAAGGTCCTAATACCTATCATTTATTATTTCGGGCAATGAAAAATTATAATATTTCTAGAAATGTTTTAACAAAAGTAATCAAAATTTTTGATGAACGTATTACTGCATTGGAAATGATAGATGAAAAACATTTTAGACTCGAGTATCAAAATTGCCAAAAAGAATTTTCAGATTCAGAATTACTTCATATGTTATCAAGTGGTACAACAAAAGGTATTTTCTTATATATTTTTATTGTGGCTGCTTTAGAGAATGGTTTTGATCTTTTAATAGATGAAGTCGAAAACCATTTTCATAAAACGCTTGTTGAAAATATGATAAGTTTATTTAAAGATAAAACTGTAAATAAAAAATCAGCTACTTTGATATTTACTACACATTATTGTGAAGTTTTAGACCTCTTTAATAGACAGGACAATATTTGGATTGCTAAAGCTGATAATAAAAGTCACTTGTATAATATGTATGAAAATTATAATATCAGGCCGGAATTATTAAAAAGCAAGCAATTTTACAATAATACCTTTGAAACTTCAGTAAATTATGATGATTTGATGGAGTTGAAAAAGGAGCTGATGAAATGAGCAAACTCCTTATTATGTGTGAAGGGCCAAATGAACTAGAAGTAGTTAAAATGTTATTGGAACATGGAAAATTTTATTTTAGCTCTGATGATTTGCTAAATTTAGTTCCTTATCACGCAAGGCAAATTTCTAATAATGCTGCTGTAAAAACTGCTTTAAATTTATATCAGGGTGAAGTAGAAGTTATTCGCATAGGGGATAAATTAAGTGATGATTTGAAAATTCCTAAAGAATATAGACATAAGATAAAAAAAGTACTTAAATATTGTACAAAGCCGGAATTAGAAATGTTACTGATTATTTCAGAAGAACTTGTTGCTTCGTTTGAAAAAGTAAAATCTAAATGTACGCCGAAAATTTTCAGTAAAGAAAATATAGTTTATAATAGGGTGCGGTACAATAATAGTACACTTTTTTATCGGGAATATTATGGCGACAGAATAACATTGTTAGTAGAATCTATTAAGCGTTATAAAAAATTGAAAGGAAAGCATCAAAAAGATGAAATGTATTTAGCTGATTTGTTAAAATGAGTACGTGAAAAAAATTTTTTTGTATGCTAGGGAATAATTTTATGATATAATATTTTTGATGCTTTAATAAAAAAAAAAGAGGGGGATTTTATTTATGTTTGCATCAATGGTTAGTGCGATCAGCAATTTTATGTATAGTTACCTGCTGATCATCATGCTCATCGGTGTAGGTTTGTACTACACCTTCCGTACACGTTTTGTTCAGGTACGCTTGTTCCGTGAAACAATCCGTGTCATTTTAGAAAAGCCGGTAGGCAATCATGAACAGCCTGTATCTTCTTTCCAGGCCCTGATGATTTCTACTGCTTCTCGTGTAGGTACCGGTAATATCATCGGTATTTCTACAGCTATCTGCTTAGGCGGCTATGGTGCTGTATTCTGGATGTGGGTTATTGCCATTGTCGGTGGTGCTTCTGCGTTTATCGAAAGTACTCTGGCACAGATTTATAAAAAACGTGGCGAACACAGCAGTTACGGTGGTCCTGCTTATTATATCGAAGCAGCGTTGAACAGTCGTGCTTTAGCAGTATTATTCAGTATGTCTTTGATTGCAACTTATGGCGTAGGCTTCAATATGCTGTGTGCTTATAACCTGCAATCTACTTTTATTGCTTACGAATTCTATAATCCGGAAACTACTCCTTGGGTTATTGGTGCTGTTTTAGCAGTATTCGTAGCTTGGTGCTTATTAGGCGGCGGTAAACGCATCATTAGAGCAACCTCTACTTTGGTTCCTATTATGGGCGTTATTTATATTTCCGTAGCGTTTATACTGGCTATTTTACACATCGATTTAATTCCTGGTATGTTAAATTCTATTTTCAGTGAAGCTTTCGACTTCCAAGCTATTTTCTCCGGTATGGCAGGTTCCTGCATGATGTACGGTATCAAACGTGGTCTGTACAGTAATGAAGCAGGTGTAGGTTCCGCACCGAACGCAGCAGCTGCTGCTGACGTATCTCACCCGGTAAAACAAGGTTTAGTACAAATGCTTTCCGTATTTATCGATACTCTGCTGGTTTGTACTGCAACTGCTTTCATGTGCCTCAGCTCCGGCATTGCTCCGACTCCGGAATTAGCTGGTGCTCCTTATGTACAAAAAGCATTAGCTGTAAGCATGGGTGGCGGTGCTAAAGTATTTATCACTGTCTGCATGGTATTGTTTGCTTTCACTACTTTATTGGGCAACCTCTATTATGTTGATAACTGCTTTGCTTACATTCTGAAAAAAGTTCCTAGCAATACCTTTACTGTAACTTATCGCATGATTGCCTGCGTATTTATTTTCATCGGTGCTGGTTCTAGCATGGGCTTGATGTGGGATTTATCCGACGTTTTAATGGGTTGCATGGCTATTATCAACCTGCCCGTTATCTGCATGTTAGGTGGTCCTGCTCTGCGTGCTTTAGATGATTATGTAGCACAACGTGAAGCAGGTAAAGATCCTGTATTTAAAGCATCTGCTGTCGGTATTAAACAAAAATTAGATTACTGGCAGGATTAAAATTGGACTAGATAAAAAATTATAGACTGTACTGCTTGCAGTGCAGTCTATTTTTATAGTAGTGAAAAATGTAAAAGTAATTTCTAAGGGGGAGCAAATGCAAGAAGCAAATTTCAAAAAAATTCGTATTTTAGCTACTGGTGGCACAATTGCCGGCAAAGCAGAAAATGCCTTACAGATGACAGGTTATGAATCAGGTATTTTCAGCGTTGATGATCTATTAAATGCTGTACCTGGGTTAGATAAAGTAGCTGATATTACCGGTGAACAAATAAGTAATATCGGCAGTCAGGATATGACGGAAGATATTTTACTTAAACTTGCGAAACGCTGTGAAGTATTACTAGCACAAGATGATGTGGATGGTATTGTTATTACCCATGGTACGGATACTATGGAAGAAACAGCTTATTTTCTACATTTAACAGTGCATAGCAATAAGCCGATTGTTTTAGTCGGTGCTATGCGTCCGGCAACTGCTATCAGTGCCGATGGACCACTTAATTTACTCAATGCAGTAAAGGTAGCTGCTGATGCTCATAGCTGGGGCAAGGGTGTTATGGTAGTCATGAATGACGAAATTTATTGCGGACGCGATGTGAGTAAAACAAATACTAGTAATGCAGCAACCTTTAAAGCACCTGCTTTAGGTGCTATGGGCTTAATTGTAGACGGAAAGCCGACCTTTTATTATGCTTCATTGAGAAAGCATACTGTCCAAAGCGAATTTTGGATTACTGATTTAGAAGTGTTGCCACGTGTAGATATTATTTACACTCATATTCATGAAGATGGTATGCTGATTAAAGCTTGCATAGAAGCAGGTGCTAAAGGGATTGTTTATGCCGGTAGCGGTATGGGTAGTCTCCACCAAAATGCTTTTCCTGCACTGGTGGAGGCTAGACAAAAAAATATTGCAGTAGTTCGCAGCAGTCGTACAGGCAGCGGTATTGTTGCACCTGGTATGCCTGAATGGACAAAGGCAGGCTTCTTAGATAGCGATAGCCTGAATCCGCAGAAAGCACGTATTTTAGTACAATTAGCTTTGACAGTAACGACTGATAATGCTCGTTTGCAGGAAATCTTCAACGAATATTAAAACTTCATACAAATTAAGCGAGAGATACTCATAGCTTTGGCAATGGGTATCTCTTCTGTGTTATAATAAAAGAATATGGTTATATTTACGAAAGTGGTGATTTAATGAAAAAAATTCTCGCATTATGTTTGGCGATTTTCTTTAGTGTAAGTATTATGGCAGGTTGCGGTAATAATAATAAAGATAATCAAGTAAAACAGGAAACAAAAATCAGTACCGAACAGCAAGCTTCTTTCAATACTCAGGGCAATGATAAAAAAATCAGTATCAGCGAAAGCGGTACTTATACTGATAAAGAGCATGTGGCTGCTTATATTAACGAATTTGCCAAGCTGCCTTCCAATTATATTACTAAGCAGGAAGCAAAACGTTTAGGCTGGAAAAGTAAAGGCTCTTTGGATAAAGTAGCACCGGGAAAATCCATTGGTGGAGATCGTTATGGCAACTATGAAGGCAAATTACCCAAAGCTAAAGGACGGATGTGGAAAGAATGTGATATTGATTATGTGCGCGGAAACCGTAATGGTAAACGTATCGTTTTTTCTAATGACGGTATGATTTATTATACGCAGGATCACTATAATTCCTTTAACAGATTATATTAGGAGGGTAACGATGAAAAAGATTGTTTTGTCATTGGAGCATTTACAGAATCGTGCAGCTGCACATGCTTATTTACAAGCGGTATTAGCGTTGCCTGAATATTATGGTGCCAATCTAGATGCTTTATACGATTGCCTGACAGAAATCGAGGAACCGACGGAGATTATGATTTCTGCGAAGGTTAGCCAAGAGCAGTATTTAGGTGAATATGGTGTGATGCTGTTAGCTGTTTTGCAGGATGCAGCTAATGATAATGCTGTGTTAAGTGTAGTAGTACAGCAATAGTAGAGGAGAAAACTATGATTTTAAGTGCAGAAAATTTATCTTATAGTTATGGTGCCCGTGTTTTATTTGAAAACATTAGCTTTAATGTTGAAGAAGGCGATAAATATGGTATTATCGGTGTTAATGGTACCGGCAAAAGTACCTTGTTAAAAATGATTGCCAATCATGATGCTGGCGGTGGCAAATTAACTATTCCCGGTGGTGTAGTAATGGAATATTTACCACAGGACCCGCCGTTTGAAGCAGATGCTACTGTTTTAGAGCAAATTTTTAAAGGAGATTCACCGCTCATGGTACTTTTGCGTGAGTATGAAATGGCCGTAGAAAAAATGGCGGAAACTCCTGATGATGTACAAGCACAGAAAAAACTTTTGGATTTACAACAGCAAATGGATAATGAATATGCTTGGCAGTTGGAAAGTGAAGCAAAAGCAGTTTTAACTCAATTAGGTATTACTAATTTACAGCAGAAAATGGGCGAATTAAGCGGTGGTCAACGTAAACGTGTAGCTTTAGCAGGTGTGTTGGTGCGCCCGTCCGATTTATTGATTTTAGACGAACCAACTAACCATATGGATAATGCAACAGTTGCTTGGTTAGAAGAACAGCTAATGAAACGCAAGGGTGCTTTATTGATGGTTACCCATGATCGTTATTTTTTTGATCGTGTTGTTAATCGTACCTTGGAGATTGATGGTCACAAAGGTTATGTTTATGTGGGCAACTATAGCCTGTTTTTGCAGAAACGCGAAGAACGTCGTATTGCCGAGGCCAGTGCCGCTCAAAAGCTACGGAATATTTATCGCCGTGAATTAGCTTGGATCAGCCGTGGCGCTGAAGCACGCCGTACTAAGAAGAAGGACCGTGTAGAACGCTTTGCTCAAATCGAGGCAGAAGTGAAGAATGTACATACAGAAAACAGCTTGGAAATGTCTTCTGTAAGCAGTCGTTTAGGTAAAACCATTATCGAATTAGATAAAATAGGCATGAACTATGATGGCCGTGATTATATTAAGGATTTCAGTTATATTTTACTGCGTAATGACCGTGTAGGTATTGTTGGTCCTAATGGTGCCGGTAAATCTACTTTGATGGATATTATTGCTGGTCGTTGTCAGCCGACAAGCGGTACGATTACTATTGGACAGACCGTAAAAATTGGCTATTTTGCTCAACATAGCGAATTTCCTGATAGTAATATGCGTGTGTTAGAATATATCAAGGAAGCTAATAATTATATTGAAACTGCTGATGGTCAACGTATCAGTGCTGCACAAATGCTGGAACGCTTTTTGTTTCCGCCGGAACTGCAATGGGTACCTGTCAGCAAATTAAGTGGTGGTGAACAACGCCGTTTATACTTATTACGTGTTCTGATGACTGCACCTAATATATTGTTATTGGACGAACCGACTAATGATTTGGATATTCCTACCTTATCTGTACTGGAGGATTATCTGGACAGTTTTGCCGGTGCTGTTATTGCCGTGTCCCATGACCGTTATTTTTTGGACCGTTTTGCTCATAAAATTTTTGCTTTGGAAGAAAATGGTCATTTAGAGCCTTATATTGGCGGTTATACTGATTATATCGAAGCTTTGGAAGCCAAACGTCAAATTGGGGAACAAACTAAAACCGCTGTCGCAAAGGCTAAGGCAGAGGTTAAAGAGGAAGTACCTGCACAGTCTGAAAAGGGTGAAAAGAAAAAATTGACTTATGGCGAGCGTTTAGAATTAGCACGCTTAGATCAAGAAATGGCACGCAGTGAGGCTGAACTAAAAATGTTAAGTGCAGAAATGAATCAATGTGGTAGCAATTACGGCAAATTAGCCGAGCTTACCAAACAACAAGAGCAGGTACAGCAAAAGCTTGATGAAATGGAAGAACGCTGGCTGTATCTTTCTGAATTGGCGGAGGAAGAGTAACTCTGCCTATAATAATATAATTAAGTGGAGTGAATGATGTTAAATATTTTTTGTGCAAATGCGCGTGAAAAAATTAATCGCTTGATGAGTGTGATGCTGCCGATTATTGGCACACAGTTGGCAATTATGGGCATGAATTTTTTCGATGCTAGTATGTCAGGACAGGCCAGTGATGTGGATTTGGCCGGTGCTGCTATCGGCGGTAATATTTGGATGCCTATACAAGCTGGCGTAGGCGGTATTTTAATGGCCGCGATGCCGTTGGTAGCAAATTACCTTGGTGCAGGTGAGAAAAATAAAATTGCTGTGGTAGTTCGTCACGGCTTATTATTGGCAGTAATTTTTTCATTAATTATTTTAGGCTGCGGTATTGCTTTTTTACCGCCTTTTCTACAGAATATGTCTTTAGAACCGGAAGTTTATCATGTTGCAGTATGGTATATGGCAGGTTTAGGTATGGGTGTATTACCATTTTTCATGATTACTCCTTTGCGTAGTTTAGTAGATACTTTAGGCTATACCTATCTGACAATGAAAATTTATCTTTTGGCTTTGCCGATTAATGCTTGTTTAAATTATGCTTTTATTTTTGGCAAGTGTGGCTTACCACGTTTAGGCGGTATAGGAGCAGGTGTTGCGTCAGGTCTAACCTTTTGGCTACTGTTCGTTATATTTGTTTTTATCGTTCTGCGCTTAGAGCCTTTTCGTCAATATCATGTATTGGGCTGGGTAAAACCTAAATATCAATGGTTAAAGGATTATCTGCGCATCGGCGTGCCTATGGGCTTTGCTATTTTCATGGAGGCAAGTATTTTTGGTGTCGTAGCTTTATTTATTGCTAAATTTGGTACAGAAGTTATTGCTGCCCACCAAGCTGCTTTAAATTTTTCTTCTGTGGTCTATATGATACCGATGAGCTTTTCTTTAGCTTTAACAATTGTAGTAGGCGTAGAATATGGTGCTAAAAATTATCGTAATGCTAAGGACTATGTTCATTTAGGCTTACAATTAAGCTTGATTATTGCTTCTATTTATATGTTAGGCGAATATTTTTTCCGCGAAGAAATTGCGTTGATTTATACGGAAAATCCTAAAGTTATTAATTTGGTAAAAGCATTTTTATTATATGCTATCGGTTGGCAGGCTTTGGACGCTGTAGCAGCACCTATTCAAGGCATTCTGCGTGGTTATAAAGATGTTGATGCTACTTTTTATTCTAACGTATTAGCTTATTGGGGTATTTGTTTACCATTAGGTTTGTATTTAGATTACGGCTTACATCAAGGCGCGTTTGCTTATTGGCAAAGTCTTGATGCAGGTGTTTTGAGTAGTGCAGTGATTTTAGTCGCAAGATTATGGTGGTTGCAAAAGAAGATAAAACGTGAAGCATTGGTGGAATAATAAAAAAGCATGGCTGTTTAAAAACAGTCATGCTTTTTCTTTTGCTATAAATAGAAATCTATAAGCCTGCTTGCTCAATACCGCTGAACAGGAAACCTAGGTGGTTGGTAGAGTTCAGTAAGACTAAACGCCAGTTACCATCTTGATGTTCTAAGACATTGATGCAGGTGTTATCTTGTTTAATCTGCCAAAAGTGTTCCATACCTAGACCAAGTACGTCGCAGATAATCGCTTTGTTGACAGCATCATGAGCTGCGACCAACAGAGTTTTATCAGGATATTTTATAACGTATTCGTCAAATGCTTGGCGGACGCGACGACGTACAGCTTCTAAATTTTCCCCTTGAGGCATTTGTACTTGTTCCGGATGAGTATGCCAGGTAGCAAACTCGACAGGATATTGTTTTTGAATTTCCGGTGCAAGAACACCCTCCCAAAGACCGTGATTGATTTCTAATAATCTTGCATCTGTGAGCACAGGAATGCTGTGAAGCTCAGCACAGAAAGAACAGGTCTGCAGAGAACGCTGCAGAGGGCTGGAAATAGCTAGGTCTAAAGGAACGTTTTTTAAAGCTTCGGCCAATAAATGACCTTGGCGCAGGCCATTATCGCTAAGAGGAGTGTCCTCTTGACCTTGATAACGTCCTGCAATATTCCAAGTAGTTTCTCCATGGCGGATTAAAATAATACGTGTCATAATCTTTTCCTTTTTAAATAAAATCAGCCTTCACAATTAATCAGCTTAACGTCGATAATTCCTTCTACACCACGAAGCTGGAGCATAATATCGTTAGGAATATCATCGTTAACGGCAATGGCCATAATATTGGTGTCGGATTTAGGAGTGCTGCCAACTTGCATGCTATTGATATTGATACCAGCGTTACCTAAGATAGTCGCCATCTGACCAATCATATTCGGCTTGTTGATATGGGGAGCTAAAAGCAGATAGCCTTCCGGTTTGAAGTCAATATAATATTGGTCAATTTGGACGATTTTCGGGGTTTTACCATCAAATAAGGTGCCTTCGATTTTATGTGCACCTTTAGCGGTGGTGATAGTAACATTAATAGCTGTGGAGAAATAGCCTGCTTTATTGGCTTTAGTTTCTTTGACTTCTAAATGACGTTTTTTAGCAATACCGGGTGCGTTGACGAAGTTGACGCTTTCTTGCAGAATGGGATTCAGTAAGCCTTTTAAGAAGGCAGTAGTTAAAGCTGCGGTTTCGGTTTCTGCTAAAGTACCTGTATATTCGATTTCTACTTTTTTAATCGGTCCTTCGGATAAGTAAATACCTACAGTACCCATACGTTCTGCCAGACCGAAGTAAGGTTGAATAATAGCAGCTACATTTTTCGGAATCGGTGCCATATTGACAGCGGTCATTACAGGACGTCCTTCTAAAGCATCGATAACACCATAAGCAACATCGACAGCAACACCGATTTGTGCTTCAATGGTGGAGGCACCTAAATGGGGAGTTTGCACAACATTAAATAAGCCTAAGAATGGGTTATTTTCTTTAGTTAAGGGTTCTGTGGGATAAACGTCAATAGCAGCACCGGCAATTTTACCGGATTTAACACCTTCAGCAATGGCGTCAGGGTCCATACAGCCGCCACGAGCACAGTTGACAATGCGGACACCGTCTTTCATTTTGGCAATAGCGTCGGCATTAAGCATTTTTTCTGTTTCTTTAGTTAAAGGTGTATGGATAGTGATGTAATCGGATTTTGCAAGTAAAGTATCAAAATCTACTAATTCAACACCTACTTGATGGGCACGTTCTTCAGTAATATAGGGGTCGTAACCTATGGTTGTCATTTCCATTGCCTGCATACGTTTGGCAACACGGCTGCCGATGCGGCCGACGCCGATAATACCCAAGGTTTTGCCTTGTACTTGAATACCATCAAAAGACTTGCGGTCCCATTTCCCTTCTTGGATAGATTGATGAGCCTGCGGAATATGGCGGGTCATAGCCATCAGCATGGCAACGGTATGCTCTGTTGCAGCCATAGTATTGCCTTCGGGAGTGTTTAAAACGACGATACCTTTAGCAGTAGCGGCAGGAATATCAATATTATCGACACCTACGCCGGCACGGCCGATAACCTTTAATCTGGTGGATGCTTCAATAACTTCTTTAGTTACTTTAGTCATAGAACGGGTTACTAGACCATCATAATTGTTAATGATTTTAATCAGTTCATCAGGTTTCATATTGGGCATTACGTCTACTTCAAAATGTTCTTTTAATAAAGCGATACCTTTTTCGCTAATGTCGTTGCTTACAAAAATTTTCATGATTTATTTCCTCCTAGTATTATGTTTCCTATGATTCACAGATGTGCTTTTTGATATTTTTCCATAAATTGTGCTAATGCTTGGCAGGCCTCTAAGGGTACAGCATTATAGGCAGAAGCACGACAGCCGCCGACCAATCTATGACCGCCGATGCCGACAAAGCTTGCGGCCTTGGCTTGAGCTATAAAATCCTTTTCTAACTCTTTATCAGCTAGATTAAAGGTAATGTTCATCAAACTGCGGTATTCTTTTTCAGCATGACCTATATAAAAACCGTTGCTGTTGTCAATAGCATCATAAATGAGTTTTGCTTTGGCTACATTGTTAGCGGCAATTTGCTCTACGCCACCTTGTTTTTTAATCCAGTGCAGTGTTTTATTAACCATATAGATGGAAAAAACAGGCGGAGTGTTGTATAAAGAATCGTTTTCAGCAAAAGTAGCATATTTTAACATTGTCGGTAGTTCCTTACGGGCAGTAGCCAGAAAAGATTTTTTGGCAATGACGATAACTACACCTGCAGGACCAAGATTTTTTTGTGCGCCGGCATAAATTAAATCAAAATCGGCGACGTTGATTTTACGGGAGAGTATATCACTGGACATATCACAGATAATTGGTACATTGCATTTGGGAAAAGCTTTATATTCAGTACCGTAAATGGTGTTATTGGCAGTTAAATGGACATACGAGGTGTTTTCTCGGATGGTGATTTCCTGGGGAATATATGTATGATTATGGTCAGCACTGGAGGCAGCTTCATAGACTTCGCCGAAGAATTTGCCTTCCGCCATGGCTTTTTTAGCCCAGACACCGGTATTGACATAGGCAGCATATTTTTTAGTATGGAAATTAGCTGCTGTCATTAAAAATTGGGTGCTACCACCGCCTTGAATAAACATAATCTCATAATCTTCAGGGATTTCCATTAGCTCACGCAGTAATGTTTTTGTTTCGGCATGAAGAGCAGCATATTCTTGGCTGCGATGGCTCATTTCAATAATACTCATACCTGTATCAGCATAATTTAAGAATTCAGCTTGTGCTTCTTGTAAAACTTCTAAAGGCATAGCGGACGGACCAGCGTTAAAATTATAGGCTCTTTGCATAATAAAATCTCCTTACATAATAAAAATAGGAAAGCTCATCCCATTGGGACGAGCTTTCCTTTCTCGCGGTACCACCCAAATTGCCATAAGAAAAATTAGATTCCACCAAAAAAATAAGCCCCATCCCAAACATGGGACGAGAACTTCTCGCGGTGCCACCCAAATTGCCTACGGCCATCTTTAGTTCGCTGTATCGGGCGAGCCCGTCGAATTCTTCATTCGCCGCTCCTGAGCGGAACATTTATGCTTTGCTGCTGCCTCGCATCAACCGGCAGTTTTCTGTAAGCTGTACATAATGCTTCTCTTTCATTGCGTTGAGTTATGATGTTGAAAATGATTATAGCACTAATTTTTTTCTAGTCAAGTGTCTTGGCAATATAATTTTTACCAACTGAAAAAATAGTTAAGAATTGTTTAAAAGTTTACAATAAAAAAATATATAGCTTGGTTCTTGCAAAAATATGTAAAAGGTGGTAATATAGCAATAATTCTATAATATTCAAGGAATCAAAAATTTGTAGGCCGATTCCGCTGTGTAGTATGGTAGAAAGGAAGAAAAAAATGAACGAAGAAAAAACAAATCAGAATGGTAGTTTTACCTCCTCATTCGGCTTTATTATTGCTTGTGTAGGTTCAGCGGTAGGTTTGGGTAATATTTGGATGTTCCCATATCGTTTAGGCGAGTATGGTGGTGCAGCGTTTTTATTGCCGTATTTGTTCTTTATTATCTTATTTGGGTGTGTCGGTTTATCTGCTGAATTTGCTATCGGTCGTCGTGCACGTACTGGTACTTTAGGCGCATATGCTTATTGCTTTAATAAAATCGGCCAAAAAAACTTGGGCCGTGGTTTAGGCTGGATTCCTTTGATGGGTAGCCTGGGTATTGCTATTGGTTATGCAATTATTTTAGGCTGGGTTCTTCACTCTTTGTGGGGTTCAATAGACGGAACGTTGATGAATAGTGATCCGGCAGTTTTCTTTGATACAACTGCTGGTGCTTATGGTAGTCTGCTGTGGCATTTTTTGGTTATCGCTTCTACCTGCTTGGTATTGCTTTTCGGTGTTACCAGTGGTATTGAACGTGCTAGTAAAATTTTGATGCCGTTATTTTTCGTTTTGTTCTTATTCTTGGCCGTTTGGGTTGCATTCCTGCCCGGCAGTGAAGCTGGTTACGAATTTTTATTTGTTCCTCAATGGGATAAATTATTACGTGCTGATACTTGGATTATGGCTATGGGTCAAGCATTCTTCTCTCTGTCCATTACCGGTAGCGGTATGATTGTTTACGGTGCTTATTTAGACAGCAATGCAGATATTCCTCGTGCATCTCTGCGTACTGCTTTCTTTGATACTATTGCTGCTATGTTATCCGGTCTGGCAATTATGCCGGCAGTATTCTCTTTCGGTATCGGTGCCGATCGTGGTCCGTCCCTTATTTTCTTGACCTTACCTAAGGTATTCCAACAAATGCCTCTTGGTCAATTCTTTGCTATCTTCTTCTTTGTAGCAGTATTCTTTGCCGGTATTACTTCTTTGATTAATATGTTTGAAGCTGTAAGTGAAAGCTGGCAGAAAAACTTTGGTATTTCCCGTCGTACTGCAGTTGTCCTCAGCAGTTTATTAGGCTTGATTATCGGTATATTTATTGAAGCTGAACCTAATGTAGGTGCGTGGATGGACTTCGTTTCCATCATTATCGTACCGTTTGGTGCTGTATTAGGCGCTATTTCCATTTACTACATTCTTGGCTGGAGCGATATCCGTCAAGAGCTGGAAAAAGGTCATGGTCCGCTGCCTGAGCTGTTTGGTAATGTTGCTCGCTTTGTATATGTGCCTTTGACAATACTGGTGCTTGTACTTGGTCTTATATATGGTGGTATCGGTTAATAATTAAATATATCATTGCATCGGCAGAGCCTTGTGTTCTGCCGATTTTTTACGTTTGACTATTGCTCACGGTATTAGTTCATCAAGAAGCAAATATCTTTCACTTGCATTAAAAGTCATTTGATGATAAAATTTTTTTGCAATTAAATATTACTGCTAGGGGGGCTTATGGCTGAGAGGATTCGTTCCGACCCTTTGAACCTGATTCGGTTAAGACCGGCGGAGGGAAGCATTGCGAAAATAATTGAACGCAAATTAAATTGACGATAAAAACCGCTTTCCTCGTGCAGGGAAGCGGTTTTATTTTGTTTTAAAGGAGGCATAATTATGGCTACACAAATGCAATTAGCAAGACAGGGTATTATTACTGAGATTATGAAAACTGTTGCGGAGCAAGAGCATGTAAGTGCAGAATTTATCCGCGAGGGTATTGCTAATGGTACTATTGCTATTCCCTGTAATATTAATCATAAAAATCTGATTCCCCGTGGTGTCGGTCAAGGCTTGAGCATCAAAGTTAATGCTAATATCGGTACTTCCAGTAGTTATCCAGATCCTGAACCGGAGTTGGAAAAGTTAAAAGCTGCTGTAGATGCCGGTGCTGATGCAGTAATGGACTTATCTACAGGTAACAATATCAGTGCATCTCGTAAAGCGATTATTGATGCATCTCCTGTGATGGTCGGCACTGTGCCTATTTACCAGATTACTGTAGAAACTATCTTAAAACGTGGCGCAGTAGTAGAAATGACTAAAGAAGACATTTTTGATGTTATTCGCGAACAAGCTAAAGATGGTGCCGACTTTATGACTATTCATTGCGGCATTAACCAAAATGTACTGAAAGCCTTAACTGAAGAAGGACGTATTATGGACGTTGTCAGCCGTGGCGGCTCTTTTATTACAGGTTGGATGCTGCATAATAATAAGGAAAATCCTTTGTACGAATATTATGATGAAATTTTGGATATTTGCGAAGAATATGATGTTACTATTAGCTTAGGTGATGGTCTTCGTCCTGGTTGTATTGCTGACGCTACTGATAGAGCACAGATTCAAGAGTTGTTGAACTTAGGTGAACTTACTCAAAGAGCTTGGGATCGTGGTGTACAGGTTATGGTAGAAGGTCCTGGTCATGTGCCTTATAATCAAATTGCTGCTAATATGCAATTGCAGAAACGTTTATGCCATGGTGCTCCTTTCTATGTTTTAGGTCCTTTGGTAACTGATGTTGCTCCTGGTTATGACCATATTACTTCTGCTATTGGCGGTACCTTGGCTGCTGTAAGTGGTGCGGATTTCCTCTGCTATGTTACTCCTGCAGAGCATTTAGGTCTGCCGGATATTCAGGATGTCCGCGAAGGTGTTATTGCTGCTCGTATTGCTGCTCATGCTGCTGATTTAGCCAAAGGCAATAAACAGGCATGGGAGTGGGATTTGGCAATGGCGAAGGCGCGTAAAGCATTGGATTGGGATAAGCAATTAAAATTAGCCTTAGACCCGATTAAAGCTGTGGAATATCGCAATAAAAAGAATAAATCCGATGATGAAGCTTGCTCCATGTGTGGAGATTATTGTGCTGTTAAGATTGTTGGTCAATATTTAGACGAACATAAAAAGAAGCATCAGTAATTTACCATGAAGGGAAACTTTCTGCAGAAAATGTTGTTCTATGGTATAATAAGAGCAAATACAACATAATGCAGAGGTAGAGATGGAAAATAATATTTTAGAATATATCGGCAAAAGCTTATATCAGACTCGCATTTTGAAGGAATGGAAACGTTATGTGGTTTTCCGTGTACGTTGTAGTATGCATAAAAGCATTATCGATGATATTTTAGCTTTTTTTGATGCGAATGATTATCGTCGTGCCTGGCTGCATGGCACTCCTTCTTTTGTAGAGCAGATTACACGTAGTTTCTTTTATAAAAATTCTACATGGGCTGAACGTCTGAATATAGTAAAAAACCATTTGAAAATCATGGAAAATCATTTTTCTAATAAAATGATGAACACACTGTATGCAGATGTAAGAATGGTTAAGCTGTGGGAGGATACCTACCAAGATAAACCTTTGACTATGAACTTATGGTTTCATGGCGGTCAACGTAAGGAAGGCTGTCTTTCCTTAGTCCTGATGTATGAGGATGAAGCCTTATATCAGATTATGTTCTGGTTTGCTAAGAATAAGGCTGATGGTAAAGAGGCTATTTATATCGGCGCTTTACAGGGACCGCAAAACGGTAATGATTTAATCAAAGGCCTAACAAAAGCATTCTTCGGTTATAGAACGAAAAATTTGATTTTTTATGGTTTGCGTAGTGTTGCAAAAGCTATGAATATGGACAATATTTTTGCTGTAGCTAACGAAGGCTATTATGCAATGAATCATATTCGTATGGACCGTAAGCTGAAAACTGATTTCGGAGCTTTTTGGCAAGAGTGTGAAGGTGTTCCTTGTTCCGACAGACGCTTCTATATTATGCCTGTTGCCGAGCATCGTAAATCCATGGAGGAATTAAAGCCGTCTAAGCGTGCACAACATCGTAGACGTTTTGCTAAAATGGACGAAATGGAGCTTGCGGTTGCCGAAGCGTTAAGTAAATATAAAAAATAATTTATGGCATATCCGTAGTTTACGGATATGCCATACTTTTATGTACAAAAGTATGATATAATTATAATTAATACTATATTTATTTATGATACTCTGATAGGAGGGAACAAAAATGAAAAAACAGCTTTTAAGTTTGCTAATGACTTTTATGTTCTGCTTTAGCTCTTTGGTACCGGCTTTTGCCGATGATGGTTCTGTACCGGCTTCTGAAAAAATTGGAGCTATGGAACAAATGTTGTACGGAACGGAGCAAAGTGGTTCCTTAATTCAACGTATGGATAGTCTGGAAGATGATGTGTACGGTACTATTACTAGTGATGCTATTCTGGCTCGCGTAGATAATATGTATGATTATTTAGAGGGTACGCCGGATAATGGGGAAGCATCTTTTGCCACTAGACTGAATGTCGTAGAATGGCGTTTGAACGAAAGTATGTCAGGCGGTCCTGCTAAAAGCCGTATTGAGGCAGCAGAAAAATTATTGCATGGTCAGATACAAAGTGGTTCTTTGTCCGGTCGTTTAGAAGAGCTGTTAAAATTAGCTTCTTATACCGATGGTAATGTTCCTGTACAAGAAGTAACTTTGCCAAAGGATTCTGTATTCAAGGTTACCTTTACTAAAGAATTAAGCACTAAGATGAGCAGACAAGGTGATGAAGTAACCTTTAAAGCTTCTGATAATCTTTATGTTAATGATGTTCTGGTTTTACCTAAAGGTGCTACCGGTGTAGGTGTTATTAAAAAAGTCGTACAACCGGGCATCTTTGGTAAGGATGGTCGTATCGATATCGACTTTACTAATATTTACGGCGTAGATGGCACTTTAATTCCAATTACTGTAGGTGAATTGGCTAAGCAAAAAGCTGAAAGCATTGCCGGTGCTGCCGGTGCTGCTATCGGGGGTATGATTATCCTTGGTCCTGTTGGTTTAATCGGCGGTGCTTTTGTCAAAGGCAGTGCTGTAACTATTCCTGTAGGTGCTGAAACTTTTGTGCAGACTGCTGAAGACACTACCATGCAAGGTGTCATTTATACTCCTGTTGTAGAATAGGCTACAAGCGGTAATTACAAAGAAATACTACAAAAAGCTCACTTGAAAAAGTGAGCTTTTTATTTTTCTATGTGATATAATATTAGATGGATTATTGTAAAATTGGTCTTTTTATAAATATAAAAAAGGAGTTTTCCCTATGAACAAATCATTAATTGCAACCGCATTGGCAATTGGCTTCTGCCTGCCTGCTTCTGCGGCACAATTTACTAATGTCGGTGATGATCGCTATGATAGTCCGGCTACTGTTGCAGAACCCAATCATGCAGTAAATAATCGCGAAAAAGCCAGTGAGTCACAGGCTATGCCGATTACTTTAATCGGTGATCATGCCGTATATGATAGTGTTAGCGGTGATTTTCATGCTGAAGGTAATATCAAGGTCTTTCAAGGCAAGCAGAAAATTGTGACTACTGCTATTGTCGGTAATATGAAGACAGGTGATGTTTGGTTAAAAGAAGGCGGTTCTTTATTTGATACTACTTCTGAAACTAAAGCTGAATGGGGTCACTATAATTTCAATAGCAAAACAGGCGAATTAAAGAAATTATCCGGAAAAAATGACAAAGATTTGTTCTTTGCTCCTCATGCTGTGATAGATCCGGAAAAAATGACTTTGGATGAAGGTGGTATCACTACTCGTTGTTCCGCTGTAAAACATCCTAAATGCTTAGAAATCAGAGCAAAAAAATTTGAAGTATATCCCGGACAGAAATTAGCAGCGTATGATGTACAGGTTTTCGTACGTGGTAAGCATATTTATTCCCGTGATTATTGGGAAAATAATTTAGCAGAAAAAAATAAAGAACGTATTATGCCTCATTTAGGCTTTAAGGATGAAGATAAGGGCTTCTATATCAATGTATCCTATGAAAGACCAATCGCGAAAAATACGATGTTCTATGCTGATTTGAACAATTATTTTAAAGCCGGCTTTAAACCCATGTATGGTATTGACCATGATGAACGTAACTTTAAGGTCAGCATACAAGATGGTTGGGATGAGCAGGATGATGATTGGGTAAAAAAACAACGCGATATTCGCGTGGATTATAAGCCCCATCATTTCAGTGATAAACTGCCTCTGTCCTATAGTGCATATTATGAACATGGCTTATGGAAAAATGAAAATACCGGTAAAGAGAGCTGGCATACTGAATATGGTGCTTATCTGAACCATGACCGTATTTATTTATTCAATGGCAATACTTCTTTAGATTTGACTATCGGTAAAAAATGGACTCGTGAAAGCGAAGTAGATACTGTTGAATCTACTAATGTTTATTATGCAACCGTTAATCAAAAATTAACTCCGAAATGGAATACTTGGGTAGGTTATTATCGTGAGGACTTTACCAGTAATGTATTCAGTTATAATCAGCCTGATATGCCTGTAGAATTGCGGAACGGCATTAGCTATAGATTTGATGATAAAAATATAGCTTCTATTGTTAATCGTTATGATTTGGATAGCAAAGCTAACCATGAAACTGTTTATAGATGGCTGCATAAATTCTGCTGCTGGCAATTAGTGTTAGAATATACTGATGAACATTATAAAAATGACAGTTCTTTAGAATTAAAATATGAGTTTACCGCATTTTAAAAAGTGAGGCAAAAGAAATAAGTATGCAAAATATTATTCAACAACGTTTTCAAGAACATATGGAAGTAGCACAAGCTGTTATGCAAAGTGACATTTTAGAGCAAATTGAACGTGTCGCTGAAGTTGTGAAAAAGGCTTTAGCCGATGGTCATAAAGTTTTATTTTGCGGTAATGGCGGCAGTGCTGCTGATAGTCAGCATTTAGCGGCTGAGTTTGTCGGTCGCTTTCAAAAAGAACGTCGTGGTCTGCCTGCCATTGCTTTGACCGTAGATACTTCTATTTTGACTGCTGTAAGCAATGATTATGGCTATGATAAAGTATTTGTTCGTCAGGTAGAGGCTTTGGCGCAAGCAGGAGATGTTTTGTTTGGAATAACTACTAGCGGCAACAGTGCCAATGTAGTTGAAGCTGTGGAATTGGCTAAGCAGAAGGGTGTTTTCTGTGTAGGCATGACTGCAGCAGGTGGTGGTAAAATGGCGGTAATGTGTGATGAATGCATTGCTGTACCTGCAAAAGTTACTGCGAGAGCACAAGAAATGCATATTTTAATAGGTCACATTTTATGTGAATTAGTGGATGGTGAATAATATGGCTGGATTAGCTGTAACAACCTTTTTAGCAGAAAAAATACAGAATCTGCGGATTGCTGTCATTGGTGATGTAATGCTGGATCGTTATTTCCATGGCGAGGTTAAGCGCATTTCTCCGGAAGCTCCTGTTCCTGTAACCCGTATTACCAAAATGAAGTCTGTATTAGGCGGTGCGGCTAATGTAGCTGCTAACCTAGCACATTTAGAATGTAAGGTTTTTATGGGCGGTGTTACTGGTGATGATGAAAACAGAACGTTACTGGAAAAGCTGATGGATGAAGCGAAGATTGATTATTCAGGATTAATCCGTAGCTCTCGACGTGAAACCATTACTAAGCTGCGTGTATTAGGTGGCAATCAGCAAATGCTGCGTCTTGACTTTGAAGAAGCAGGTGATTTGCATCCTGAAGAAATAGTACCCTTAAAAAGCTGGTTAGAAAAATTATTGGCACAGGGGCTGGATGGTATTATTGTTTCCGATTATGCTAAAGGTGTCTGCTCTGATGATTTCTGCCAATGGGTTATTGCTCAGGGCAAGGAAAAAGATATACCTGTTTTAATAGATCCGAAAGGTGCAGATTGGACAAAATATCGTGGCTGTGATTTCATTACACCTAATTTAAAAGAGATGTGTGAAGCTGCAGGCTGCCAAAAAGAAAATGAAGATGCTGCAGTTGTTGCTATGGCACGTGCGGCTAAGGATAATTTTAAAATTAAAAATGTTGTTGTTACCCGTAGTGAACGTGGTATGACATTAGTAAATGATCAGGAGGTACTGCATAGTCCTGCGACTGCTATTGAGGTATTCGATGTTTCCGGTGCCGGTGATACTGTTGCTGCTGCTTTGCTAGCAGGCGTTGCAGGTAAGCTGCCTTTGGCAGATGCCATTTTTATGGCTAACCGTGCAGCAGGTATTGTGGTCGCTAAGGTTGGTACTTATCCTGTACATCGCGATGAGCTGTTGAAGGACCTTTTAACGGAGGAACGTAAGCAGGGTCGTGGTTATAGAACCTTGAGCTGGGAAGAAATTACTTCTTTAGCAGCTACTTGGAAGGCTTGCGGCGAAAAAATTGTTTTTACTAACGGTTGTTTTGACTTACTGCATGTAGGTCATGTAACTTATCTGGAAAAAGCACGTAATTTAGGTAAGCATTTGATTGTAGGCTTAAATACTGATGCTTCCGTCCGCCGTTTGAAGGGTGAAACACGTCCGCTTACGCATGAGCTAGATCGAGCACGTGTATTAGCAGCATTGGAATGTGTGGATGCAGTAGTGTTATTTGATCAGGATACTCCGACAGAATTAATTGAAAAAATTCGTCCTGATATTCTTGTTAAGGGTGGCGACTATAAGCCGGAAGAGGTGGCAGGTCGTGAATATGCCGGAGAGGTTAGTATTATAGATTTTGAAGATGGTTATTCTACTACTGGTGTAGTAGAAAAAATCGCGCAAATGGTTAAGGAGGGTAAATTATGATTATCGTAACCGGTGGTGCCGGATTTATCGGCAGTAATATTGTTAAAGGTTTAAATGATCGTGGTATTGATGATATTCTTGTTGTCGATAACCTGACCAATATGGTGAAATTCAAAAATATTCAAGGCTTAAAAGTTCATGATTATATGGATAAATACGCTTTCATGGATGCTTTGAAAGCTGGCAAATTTAATCATGAAAAAATTGATGTTATTTTCCACGAAGGTGCTTGTTCCGATACTATGGAATATAACGGCAAATACATGATGGAAAATAACTTTGAATATAGCAAAAATGTACTTCATTTCTGCTTAGACCGTAAAATCCAAATGATGTATGCATCTTCTGCTTCTACCTATGGTAGTGGTGCTCATGGTTTCCGTGAAGAGCCTGCTTGCGAAGAAGCACTGAATGTCTATGCATTCTCTAAATTATTCTTTGATAATTATCTGCGTCGTCTGCTGCCGACTGCACAAAGCCAAGTAGTAGGCTTACGTTATTTTAACGTTTATGGTCCGCAGGAAAACCATAAAGGTAAAATGGCTTCTATGATTTTCCAAATGTATAATCAATGGAAAGCGGAACATAAAGTAAGACTGTTTGGAGAATATGCAGGTTATGGTCCTGGCGAACATACTCGTGACTTTGTTTATGTTAAAGACGTTGTTAAAGTAAATTTCTTCTTCTGGGATCATCCGGAAATCAGCGGTATTTATAACTGCGGTACTGGTCACGCTCATCCGTTCAATACTCTGGCTAAAGCTGTATTAAATCATTTCGGTAGCGGCGAGCTGGAATATGTTCCCTTCCCGGAAGTATTGAAGGGCAAATATCAAAGCTTTACTGAAGCTGATGCTACTAATCTTTTAGCAGCAGGCTACGATGGCGGCTTTACTCCTATCGAAGAGGCTGCCGAGGAATATTGCCAGCTGTTGGATAAAACAGGCGGTTATTATGTCTATGAACGCTAAGGCGGTTTTCTTTGACCGAGACGGCGTGTTAAATGTCGATGTTGCCTATTTGTACAAAATCGACGATTTAAAATGGATTGATGGTGCCTTGGAGGCAGTGGCATATCTGACTAAGCAGGGATATAAAATTTTTATTGTTACTAATCAAAGCGGTATTGCACGGGGCTATTATACTGTAGAGCAAATGGATGAACTGCATACTTATATGTGTCGGGCTATTGAACATGCTGGCGGAAAAATTGAAAAGATTTATTTCTGCCCTCATCATCCTGAAGGCAAGGTAGCTGAATATACAGGCGTTTGTGATTGTCGTAAACCTAAGCCAGGTATGCTGCTTAAGGCTATGAGTGAATATGCCATTGATAAAGAAGAGTCCTTTCTCATCGGCGATAGTAAGCGTGATGTGGAGGCGGCTGAAGCTGCAGGAATTAAAGGCTATCTGTTCCAAGGCGGCAATTTATTAAATTTTGTGAAAGAGATAGTATAGTCTAATGGAATATAAAAATATTTTACTCATCAAAATGAGTTCTTTGGGAGATATTTTGCATACGCTTCCCTTTGCGGCGGCCCTGAGAAAACGTTTTCCTAAGGCACGTATTACCTGGCTAGTGCATCCGCAGTTCGCTGGTTTTGTACCTGATCCGCCGGTAATTGATGAGGTGTTATATTTTGACAAGGTAAAATTTAATAAAATGGGTTTGGGCGATAAGCTGCATTATTTCCGCGAAATGCGCTCCTTACTGCACAGTAAGCATTTTGACTTGGTGATTGATATGCAGGGCTTGTTTAAAAGTGCTGTATTAGCCGCTATTAGTGGCTGCGATAATCGCATAGGCTATTGCGAGATGCGTGAAGGCAGTGGCTTGGTCAGCAAGGCTATTATAGGTACGCATAGTAAGGATCATGTTATCGAGCGTTATCTTGATGTAGCCCGCTATTTAGGTGCTAAAGTAGATAGTTTGGATGATGTGGAATTTCCTATGCCTGATTTATCTGCGGAAACTAAGGCGGTACAGGCTAAACTGGCGGAGTATGGCTGTAATGTCGGTAAGAAGTATGTTGTTATCGTTCCAGGTGCACGTTGGTGGACCAAGGAGTGGCCGGTAGAGCATTATGCTGACTTAGCTAAAAAAATCGCTACAGATGGCACTTACGTTGTTCTAGCAGGTGGACCTGATGATGCACCGAAAGGCGATGCTATTTATAAGCAGGCTGCTGATGAGCATATCATTAATCTGATTGGTGGGACTAGTCTGCGTGAGCTGGCAGCTTTGATTAAGGGTTGTAATTTCTATATCAGTGCTGATACAGGTCCTTTGCATTTTGCAGCGGCGTTAAAGAAACCTTTAATCGCTATGTACGGCCCGACTAAGGCTGATCGCACAGGACCATATGGCAGCAAAAATTCTACTGTGCTGCTTTCTCCGGCTAAATGTGCCGGTTGTTTAAAGAAAAAATGCCAGGACTGGCACTGTATGCATGATATTACACCGGCTGAGGTGTACAAAATTTATCAGGAAAAGGTGGTACAGGGTTAATGGCACAAGCTGTAGAATTAGACGGCAAAAAAATATTAGTAACGTTTTTAATGCATTTAGGTGATTTGACTTTAACTACGCCGTTCATTCATGCACTGCGTAAAGCGGCACCGAATGCGCACATAACTTTTTTAGCTGATGAAAAACTGAAGGATGTAGTTTTACACAATCCGTATCTGGATGAGGTTATCACTATCGATAAAAAAGGCCGCGATAATAGCTTACTGGCTTTAATGGCCTGTGCACGTCGTTTAAGTAAAATGGATTTTGATGTGTTGATTAATCTGCATCCTAATGAACGCTGCTCCTTTATCTGTGCGTTGACGAAAACAAAAGTACGTGCAGGTACTACCCATACCTTATTTAAACCGTTATGGGATGTATTTACTCCGCTGAACAGAAAAATCCATGCAGCAGATATGTATCTAGATGTATTAACGCAATTAGGTGTTAAAAATTTGGAGCACAATGGCCTGGAGATTTTCCCCAGTGAAGAGCATACGGCATCAGCAGAGGAATTCTGGCGTAATCACGGTGTTTTTGCCAGTGATAAATTAATCGGTTTCAATATCGGTAGTGCCGTAGTTACCAAACGTTGGGCACCGGAGCGTTTTGCCGCAGTAGCTGATATTTTAGCGGAAAAAGGTTATAAGCCTGTTTTCTTCGGTGGCACTATGGATGAAGAGATGGTACAGGAAGCGGTAAGTCATATGAAGACGATTCCTGTAGTAGCTACCGGTAGCTTTACTATCGGCACCTTGGCAGCGGCAATGCGTCGTTGCAGTCTGATTATTACTAATGATAGCGGACCGATGCATGTGGCCATCAGTCAGAAGGTACCTATCGTAGCTATGTATGGTCCGTCCAGCCCGAAGTTGTATGGTCCGTATACTAAGGATGCTTTAATAGTTACTGCTCAGCCTCCATGCCTTGGCTGTGCCGGTGGTATGAAGCATAAATGTGACGATATGCAGTGTATGACGCGTCTGACTGTGCAGCAGGTGGTAGAAGCCGCTGAAAAGATGCTGCAGTTAGACAAGGAGAAAATTGAATAGAAAACAGAGTAGTATCAACAGCGAAATAGTGCTGTTGTGTGAGCGACAGGAAATAGCAGAATTTATGCCTGTGTATTTGAAGTACTTATTTAAACAAGGCTTAAATCTGTCCTCTGTACAGATTATTAATTGTCATGCTTTTAATGATATTAGTAGCATTGCAGAGAAATTGCCGCTTGTGCCTGGCAGTGAACAAATACGTAAAACAGTTTTTCTGGCCGATGCCGTGCCGGGCGAATTGCAAAAGCGTAAAAGTATGTTAAATGCAGTGCGTAGCAGTACCTATTTTAGTAAAATGGAGTATTGTGCGCACTTTTTCTTTCCCGGTAAAAAATCGCCTAAACGGTGGCAACAGGGATATTTTGAAGATATGCTACTTCAAAGCTTGGATAGATCAGTTGTAGAAACGGGAGCTTATCAAAATTTCTACAATCTTACAGAGGAATATCTGCTGTGTGTCAATAATAGTCGTGGGCAGGATAAGCCACTTTGTAATCATAGTCGACACTTACTGTATGGTTATTTTGCGGCAACAGAAAATTTTGTCGGAATGCATTTAGGAGAAGCTGCTTTACATGGTGCCTTTAATTTAAATCATTCTGCTTTTGATGATTTGAAAGATTTATTAAAACAATTGTAGGAAAAGATGGGAGGATATAATGATGAAGGCTGTAGTTTATAAAGAAAAGGGTAAATTAGTTTTCGAGGAGCATACTAAACCGAGCTTGGTTAATGATACGGATGTTATTTTGAAGGTAACGCTGACTACTATTTGTTCCAGTGATATTCATATTAAACATGGTGCTGTGCCACGTGCACAAAAGGGTGTTGTACTAGGTCATGAATTTGTCGGCATTGTTGCTGAAACCGGTGCTGCAGTTAAAAAGTTACAGGTAGGTGACCGCGTAGCTGTAAACTGCGAAACCTTCTGCGGTGAATGCTTCTATTGTAAAAATGGTTATGTAAATAACTGTACTGATAAAAACGGCGGTTGGGCTTTAGGCTGTCGCATTGATGGCGGACAAGCTGAGTATGCTCGTATTCCTTTTGCTGATAATTGCTTAACGAAAATACCTGCTAATGTTACTGATGAACAGGCCTTGTTTAATGGTGATTTGCTGTCCACAGGTTATTGGGGCTGTAAAATCGGTGAGCTGACAAGTGAGGATGTAGTGGCTATTATCGGTGCCGGTCCTGCTGGACTTTGTGCGATGATGTGTGCAAGATTATTTAATCCGCAGAAAATTATTGCTATTGATATTGATGATGCTCGCTTGCAAGTTGCTAAAGCAAATGGTTATGCTGATATTATCTTAAATCCTCTGCATGATGATGTAACGGCTGAGATTAGTAAATATACCGCAGGACGTGGTGCAGATAAGGTTTTTGAAGTAGCAGGCAGTGATAAAACTTTTGCACTAGCACTAGATATTGCTCGTCCAAATGCTATTGTCGTTTTAATTGCGATGTACGAAAATAATCAGGTACTGCCTTTACCTAATATTTATGGTAAAAATTTGACAATTAAATTCGGCGGTGTAGATGGTGCTTTCTGCCAAGAGATTATGAAGCATATAGAGCAGGGAGAAATTAATGCATTGCCGCTTTTGACCCATCATACTGATTTTGCCCACATTATGGAAGCGTACGATATTTTTGAAAATAAAAAAGAAAATGTTATAAAAATAGCTGTTCGCGTTGCCGAAAGTTTATAATTTTGCGTGCTGCATAAAAAAGCTCCTAAAGTAGACTTTTTATATTCACTCGTTCTACTTTAGGAGTATCGTATCAAGTTACTATAGTAACGTTTTTTTCTTTATATTGTTATTAATTAATCGCGGTGGAATAAATCGCGTGTATAAACCTTATCCTTTACGTCATCCAGACAGTTATTATATCGGTTAGCGATAATGGCTTGACTAACGGCTTTGAATTTTTGCAGGTCATTTACTACTTCGCTGCCGAAGAAAGTACTGCCATCAGGCAGAGTCGGTTCATAAATAATAATTTTGGCTCCTTTAGCTTTAATACGCTTCATAACACCCTGGATAGAGCTTTGACGGAAGTTATCAGAATTAGATTTCATGATTAAACGGTAAACACCGACAGTAATATTTTTTCCTTCAGCAATAGCAGGATCCATAACTTCAGGATAATAACCAGCCTGTTTTAAAACGCGGTCGGCAATGAAGTCCTTACGTGTTCTGTTAGAATCTACAATAGCTTTAATCAGATTTTCGGGAACATCAGCGTAATTAGATAAAAGTTGGTTAGTATCTTTAGGCAGGCAATAACCGCCGTAGCCAAAGGAAGGATTATTATAATGATTGCCGATACGTGGGTCTAAGCAGACACCATCGATAATTGATTTTGTATCTAAACCTTTAATTTCGGCATAGGTATCAAGCTCGTTGAAATAAGAAACACGTAAAGCCAGATAGGTATTTGAGAACAACTTAACTGCTTCGGCTTCGGTAAAATTCATAACTAAAGTGGGAATATTTTCTTTGAGAGCACCCTCCTGCAGCAAAGAAGCAAAAACATGTGCCGATTTTACTAAGCGCTCATCTTTTAAATCTGTGCCAATGATAATGCGGGAAGGATAGAGATTATCATAGAGTGCTTTGCTTTCGCGCAAAAATTCCGGACTGAAAAGAATATTTTTGCTACCTGTAACTTGGCGGATGTGCTCGGTGTAGCCGACGGGGATTGTGGATTTGATAATCATAATAGCGTTAGGATTATATTCCATAACCAGTTTAATAACAGCCTCTACAGCACTGGTATCAAAGAAGTTCTTTTGCGGGACATAGTTAGTCGGAGTGGCAATGATAACAAAATCAGCATCACTATAAGCTTTTTGTGCGTCTAAGGTAGCTGTAAGCTTTAACTCCTTATGGGCTAAGAAATCTTCAATTTCTGTATCAGCGATTGGAGATTTTTTATTGTTAATCATGGATACTTTTTCAGGAATAATATCTACGGCATGGACTTCGTTATGCTGAGCTAATAAAGTAGCTAAGCTTAGACCTACGTAGCCTGTACCGGCAACAGCGATTTTCATAAGTAAGCCTCCTTTAGCATTTATAGAACTCTTTGTACCATTCAGCAAATTTACGTAAGCCCTCACGTAACGGAGTACTGGGCTTGAAGCCGAAATCACGCTCTAAAGGAGTAGTATCGGCATATGTTATAGGAACATCGCCAGGCTGCATGGGAACAAGCTCTTTATGTGCAGCAAAATCATAATCAGCAGGCAGAACTTGAGCACGAATCAATTCTTGCTGTAATATATTGACGAAGTTTAATAAGTTTTCCGGATGGTTATTACCGATATTGTAGACAGCATAGGGTGGAATGGGAAGATTATCTGCACCATTTTTACGTTCAGGTGGTTTTTGCATAACACGGATAATACCTTCAACTATATCATCAATATAGGTAAAATCACGCTGACAATTACCATAGTTAAAAATTTGAATTGTTTTTCCTGCACGTAGCTTATCGGTAAAACCAAAATAAGCCATATCAGGACGTCCTGCAGGACCATAAACCGTAAAGAAACGTAAGCCTGTGCAGGGAATATTATATAATTTAGCATAAGCATGGGCTAATAATTCATTACTTTTTTTAGTAGCGGCATATAAGCTTACGGGATTATCTACTTTGTCATCTGTAGAATAAGGAACTTTTTTATTAGAGCCGTATACAGAAGATGAGGAAGCATAAACAAGATGCTTTACACCTGTCTGGTCGTTATCGTAGGAATGACGGCAGCATTCTAAGATATTATAGAAACCAATGATATTGGAGTTGATATAGGCATCAGGATTGGTAATGCTGTAACGGACACCTGCTTGAGCAGCTAGATTAATGACAATCTCGGGGTGATACTCAGCAAAGATGTTTTCAATCAAAGCTTTGTTAGCTAAATCGCCTTGGATAAAAGTAAAGCTGGGGTGTTGCTTTAGCATATCCAAACGGAAGTGTTTTAATTTTACGTCGTAATAATCGTTGATGTTATCAAGGCCGATAATATGATAACCATCTTCTAGAAGTTTCTTCGCTAAAAAGGAACCTATGAAGCCTGCAACACCAGTAATAAAAATTTTATTTTGTTGTTGTTTAATAATAGAAATAGACATTATATTTCTCCTGCTTATTTTTTGATTTGAAAAAGAAGTTTTCTTGTGTTATATTTTATATAAATATTACAAAAATTACCTTTATTTTTCCTGAATACTTGCTAACATTATAATTATATATCTATTTAAATGTAATAATGGTAAAAAGTATGTAATATAATTGAGGAGAAAATATACATGTTTAAACCAGAAGAATTTGCTAAAAATCAATTTATTTTGAAAAAACAAAAATTTAATTATACGGCAGATAAAAGCGCTGTAAAAGTGATGCATGTAGCTTTCAATGTTGATGATAATTTTTTTATGCAGGCTGGTGTGGCGATAACTTCTATTTTGGTAAATAACCCCGGAAAAGATTTTTGTTTTCATATTTTCTGCGATGGAGTAGGCGATTTTAATTTAGAAAAAATGCGTCAGACGGCCGAAAAATATCATACGCAGGTAATTATTTATTATATGGATATGAAGCCCTTTCAAACTTTCCATATTAAAACTCAACATTTTAGCCGCGTAACTTATTTACGTTCTGTAATGCCGAAAATTCTTAAACCGTTGACAGAAAAATATCTTTATATGGATGCTGATATGGTTTGTACAGGCGATATTACTGAAATCGAAAATATTGATTTAGAGGGGTATCCTTTTGCGGCAGCTAGTGAAACTCCGGAAGCTGTTAAGTATAAAACTACCTTTTTACATCAGAAAAGCGGCAAGCATTTTAATGATGGCTTAATGTGGATTGATATTGCGGAATGGGAAAAAGAAAAGATTACGGAAAAAATCTTTAGTTACCAAGGGGCAGATCCAAGTCGTTTTTCCGGTCAAAGTCAGGATATTATGAATTTAGTTTTAGATGGCGAGATTAAATTTATCGATAGACGTTATAATGGCGGTTCGGAAAATGGTGTATTGATTTATCATTTTTGTGGACGTAATAAGCCGTGGCAGATGGCAATTTCGGAGCCTGAACGTATTTGGCGGCATTATTTAGATTTATCTGTTTGGAAGAGCATTAAAGACCCTAATCCGCCAAAAGTTCCTAAGCATTATTTTAACTATAAACGCATGATGATTTATCGTCGTCAACAAGGTCATTATTTGCAAATGTTGTATTGTTTATTTTGGTATACAGTTTTGAAAGTGCGCTATAAATTAGGTATATGAGATAGTGAAAAATATTTTTTATATAAGCAGAAGTTTTATACTTCTGCTTATTTTTTTATTTTCAGAGATATTTTTTAGTTTGAATTTATTGGTGGAATTTATTTTCTGCCAAAATAAGGTAAAATATATGTTATAATTAAAGCAAATTTAGATGAATGGTAGGTGCATAATGGGTACTGTCAATAGTTTTGCGCAAATTTCTTTAGACATCCTAGCAGAAGTATAGT
>OGPF01000273.1_pt1 | contig 33840 bp, 35 predicted proteins | sample 1552871 | NCBI WGS metagenome assembly OGPF01 (sample SAMEA2580276, study PRJEB22360) | human gut metagenome | biome: human gut; feature: human-associated habitat; material: faeces | place: Denmark | collected 2008/2010
AAACTTGAGCGATTTTTTTTTGACGCATAGATACTAGCATCGCGGACACGCTTACTAAAAAACGGAGCATTGCCGTTCAACATCGATTAAAACGCCCCAAAACGCCTCAAAAAACGGAGCATTGCCGTTCACCAGCTACGAAGGTGTGTGACAGACCACCTAAATAGCACGAAAAACGGAGCATGTCCGTTCACTTTTCCCGTTGAATGTCAACCCGCATCAAAAAAACGGAGCATGTCCGTTCACTTCTCTGCTCTTTTTACGTTATTGTATGTGGAAGAACCAACATACAACACGTGACCATGGCAGGAAAGACAAAGGACATGAGCCAGATTAAACAGCTATTGCTCCTGAAGAAGGAGGGTGTCTCCAACCGCAAGGCCGCCGAGATAGTCGGCATCAACAAGGAGACCGCAAACAACTACGTAAGGAAGGCTCTTGCCGACAGACTCGGCATAGACGGCCTTCTCAAACTCGACGATCCCGTGCTTGAGCATCGCCTCAAGGGCGGCAATCCCGCATACACGGACAGTCGCTTCGAGGTGTTCAAGGAACTGCTTCCATACCTCCAGGAGGAGATGAGGCGCAAGCACGTGACGCTGAAACTCCTGTGGGAGGAGTACGTGGAGGAGCATCCCGACGACCACTACAGCCTCACCCAGTTCCGCTTTCACTACAGCCAGAACACCGAGGCGAAGAAGGAGTCTCCATCGACCGTTCTGGCGGACATGCGCACGGGCGGTGAGAAGCTCTTCCTTGACTTCACGGGTGACACGATGGGGTACATCGACCTGGAGACGGGCGAGATGGTGCAATGCCAGGCTTTTGTTGCAACACTTCCCGCAAGCGACTACGGCTTCCTGCTCTTCGTCCCGTCACAGCGCACGGAGGACTTTGTGTACGCCATCACACAGTGCCTGAAACACCTTGGAGGCGTGCCGAGAATGCTCGTTCCCGACAACCTCAAGGCAGCGGTCGTCAAGACCGACAGGTACGAGCCGTCGCTCAACAGGGTGCTTGAGGACATGGCCAACCACTATGGAACGGTCGTGGTGCCGGCACGCCCCGTCCGCCCCAGGGACAAGTCCAACGTGGAGGGCAATGTCAGGCTCGTATACATGCGCGTCTTCGCGGAGCTCCGCAACGAGACCTTCTATTCCATCGACGAGTTGAATGCCGCAGCCACGGACAAGATGCGCAAGCACAACCAGAAGCGCATGCAGAAGAACCCGTACACCCGCGAGGAGCGCTTCCTTGCCATCGACCGCCCCAACCTGAGGCCGCTGCCGGCAACGGACTTTGAGATAGTCTCCTACACGAGCCTCAAGGTGTCCACCAACTGCTGCATATACCTCGGACGCGACCAGCACTACTACAGCGTGCCGTACCAGCATATCTCCAAAAAGGCCCACGTGGCCTACACACGCTCGCTCGTGAAAATCTACGTGGACGGGGAACTCGTCGCAACGCACCCAAGAGACCATGCCAAAGGCAAGTACACCATCGTGGAGGAGCACCTTGCAAGCAACTCGAGCGAGTACAGGGGACTGAGCGCCGGCAAGTACATAGAGCGTGCCAGAAAGGCGTCCAGGGAACTCGCGGAGGTGATGACGCGCATCTTCTACGACTCCAACATGCCAGCGGAGACACACTACCGCACATGCGACGGCCTGCTCAACCTGCAGAGAAGCAGCGAGCCGGTGGTCTTCCGTACGGCCTGCGAGACTGCCCTGAGGCATGGACGCTGTAACTACAGGTTCATACGCTCTCTTGTGGAAAGCAAATGCGCGGGAGTGGCACAGGAAGGCAGCCTTCTCTCCCCACCCGAGCATGACAACATAAGAGGACGCGAGCAGTTTAGGTAACAGAGTTAAACAACACATACATCAACCCACCCAAAACAACAAACAAATGGATGAAATATCAAACGCCCTAAGAAGTCTGAAAATGCCAGGAATGGCCCATTACTGGACTACCATGCAGGAGACGCGACAGCATGACTCGCTCTCCCTCAAGGACGGCTTGCAGCTGCTCATACAGGCCGAGCAGGACAGTCGGACGACAAGCCGCAACTCACGTCTCGTGAAGAAAGCCCGCTTCCGCTACCAGGCCTCCATCAGCGAGGTCATTTACGACGGCAAGCGCGGAGTGGACAAACAGAAGGTGCTGAACCTGGCCACATGCGACTATGTGCGCAAGGGAGTGTCCGTGCTCATAACCGGAGCTGCCGGAACAGGCAAGAGCTGGCTTGGGACGGCCCTCGGCCATCAGGCCTGCATGAATGGCCACAAGGTGGCATACTACAATCTCTATCGCCTCTTCGAGGAAATAGCCCTTGCACGCATCTCAAGCACGCTGCACCGCTTCTTTGCCAAGCTGGCACAGACGGACCTGCTCATACTGGATGACTTTGGCATGAAGGTGCTCGACGGGCAGCAGCTGCTTGACTTCATGGAGATCATAGAGGACAGGCACGGGCAGAAGGCCACCATCATAGTCTCGCAGTTGCCCGTGGCGAACTGGTATGACGTGATGAAGGGAAACACCACCGCGGCAGACGCCATCCTCGACCGGTTGGTGCACACAAGCGTGCGCTTTGAGTTGAAAGGAGCCTCCATGCGCCAAAAAAGCAACATAAAAAGTACAGATACCCACAGAAATGACTAATTTTGCAACGCCATTAGACTAAAGAGCCAGAAAAGTGAACGGATATCCCCGTTTTGGGTGGGTGGATATCCTCCGCTTTCAGCAGATAAGATGATGCTTGCGACAAGCAACTCGGATGGTAAAGCCACTAAAGAGAAAGGGGCTAAGCCGATGAAAATCGCCTATTTCTTTTGCTCGCTCAAAAGAAATAGGCAAATCTTTATAAGTCGCAATTTAATTCCAAAAAACTTTTAATAGAGTTACCTATAGAAAATAGTAACTCATTATTTATTGGCCCGCTTAATTGTCTTGTATGGATGACTAACTTATTTGATTTGTCGTAATCAAGACCATCATAATGAATCCAATAATTTTGAGTCGAATCAGGTAAACCAACTTTGTGAAAAGACACTCCAAAAGTATTGTCAATTTGTCTATTGCTTCCTTGATTGACAATATAGCTTCCACAAGCAAGCACCACTACAGGAAAAGATTGTATGAACTTAGATTCTTTGAACAACTCAAGTTTTGTCCCTATCGTGTCTTTTTTTGCATAGGCAGAATGGCGAGCACAAACATTATTGAGCTCCGTACAAAATGCCATTTCTTCAAAATCTAATTTTCCTGCTATATGTTTTCTTTTAGGATAAACAGCATCTATTATCTTTTGATACTTGCTCCATGTACATCCCTCGCCTTTTTTCGAGCGGATTTGCCAAAGGTCCTTATAACTCTTGCCATTTAGTTCATTCAAGCACTCAAAGGTGTGTCTGTTGTTTCTCACCTTCAGCTCCGGCTCATTTGTATCGTTGGGTTCACAGCCGACAAACAAAATCATTGAGTTAGGATTTCCTTGTCCTATATAGAAGTCGCTGTTGCTGCATTCTTGCGCAAATTCTTTAAATAGTAAATATCTGTCTGTCATATTTTTTGATATACCTAATTTCCGCAGCACTATGAGTTAGTATTTTTTATATGTACCTGAGCAACAAAAAGTTGCTCAGATTTTTGCCATGTCAGATTTTTCACCTACCTTAGTGCTGCAAAAAGAAGTATAGCAAAACCTCCGAATGACATGGCAAATGTATAAATAAAATCCGAGAAACCACTCCTTTTGGAGGAATTTTTCCAATCATGGAGCAATTTGATGCTCTTTTTGCTCAAACCATAGTCTCCACATTGGGGATGAGATGCAAATGGCATGGCTATCAGTATAGCGAGATCCTGCGCTCTTTGATGTGCGTCTATCTTTGTGGCGGCTCATGTGTCGAAGATGTGACAACTCACCTCATGAGGCATTTGTCTCTTCATCCATCCCTTCGCACTTGCAGTGCGGACACCATATTACGCGCTATCGAGGAACTAACTTGTGAGAACACCACCTATCAGTCAGCTTCTGGCAGAGTCTATGATTTCAATACTGCGGACAAAATGAACGTATATCACCAATCCAACATTCCCGCTATTTTTCAAGCAGTTACGCATATATTAAAAAAAAGAATTACTATCGTTTTTAGGGCGAAGACGAACCTAAGCGCACCACATCACCTCACTTGTTTTCTCAACATAGAAACATGGAAGCATAGCCCGATAGTCCTTATTCCCTTCTTTCATGCGGGTAAGGATATCCTCTATGTACCTACCAAAACTCAAATTGTTCATCTTGCAGCTTTCATATAGAGAATACATGAAGACTAGATTTTCGGCGCCCCCATGACTGCCAGCCTTGCCCCAGTTGCGCCGCCCCATAGCGATATGCCTGAAACAACGCTCAATGGCTATATTGTGGTTTTCCGCTTACTTCGAAGACTGGCTATCTGACGCTTTCTCACTTCTATTTCCAGCTCCATCAGCATTCTTTCCTCTCGAAGTTGCCTGGTTTCATCCCTAATCTCGGAGATCTCGTTCTTGACCGCCTCGCAGTCCGCCTTCAAGGCGGAGACAGTAGAGCGCAAAGAGGCTTCCTTGAGACGCAGCTCATCGGCCAATGCCTGGTTGAACTCAAGCAGCGAGGCGTGCTCTTTGGAGAACAGGCGCTCCACCTGAACCTCGTCCAAGCATTTCAGGCATTCCTTTACATTCTGCCAAGAGGCGATAAACTTCGGGTCATCAATTGTCATTGTCATAGACAAACATCTTGGATTGCACGGCGTTGGATACGAGCAAGCCTCTTGTACTCCGACAGCCTTTTGTAATCGCCCCCCTCGTCACTACAATACTTGCGCAGGCTACGACCTTTACGGTTCTGGTTAAAATCCTGCATCACCTTTTCAAAATACTCCTTTGTTTCCACAATTTTGACGTTTAAAAAAACGGAGACAAAGGTAGCACTTCAATATGTTAAAACCTTACGCTGCAATGGTGATATACTCTCCTGTCATTCCTTGGGACGGATCATAGTCAGCAGAAATCCGAGACTCCTGCTGAATTTGGTCGAGACAGTTCTGCGCCTCCATGTCTATGCACAACTCGCCCAGTTCCATAACCTTTGTATTGCAATGCAAAGATACTGAAAATATTCTAATTACACAAACTCACAAAAAACATAACCACCCTTTATTAATCAACTATTCTTAACATACAATCACTCATGTGACAAGGCATAAGTAAAGTATTTCTCTTTCTTCCGACATTGTTTAATATGTATTAAGTTTTTCTTCAATATCCAATCAAATCATATTTCATTTTTGTATGGAGTTCTTTTCCTCTTGCTTCACTCAGGGGCTTGCCAAAAATGTCTCTCCGCATCTGTTCTGCATTGCCAAATCCCAACCGTTCCAATTCATTTAACTTATCATCATTAAAGTCTTGTTTACTCTTTAATAATTTGTAAGCCGTGGCTGTCAGGCTGTCGTATCTTTGTTCCAATGCGAGTGTCTCCTCATTGATAATCATTGCTCCTATTGGGTTTATCCTCACTTTACAATCCTCCTCTGACAAATCATCCATATTCACTCCGATAGGAATATCTGGATATAGATTCGTCAGCTTTTCAATGTCATTGCAGTATGGATTGGCAGCAACAGGATTACTCATCTTTAACTGATTGCATGGTTTGCAACTCGGTATCAAATTAAAGAAGCACATAGCCAAGCCAGGATATTTCTTATCCCCCTTGGGGTAGAAATGGCGAAACTCTATGGTTCTCTTTTTCTGCAATCCATGACCTACTTTTACGATATCCAAGAACTCATGCTCACAATATGGACAAACTTTTATGTTCATGGCTTCGAAAAGAGTATAGGCATTGTATGTCCCATCCTTATCAACATAGTCAGTTGAACTTTTGGAGAAACGATTAAGATACAATCGTCTCATATAGTCGAATTTTAGTTTGTCCGCTTGATTCGCCACCCTATATGCCAGTGTATCGCAATCTGCTAAGAGAAATTATTTCAACCAATCAAAAGTGTCTCTTCTTTCGTCATATCCCTTGTTATATGCTTCAAATCCCGAAAGAGCAATCACACGACTGTAAAAGTCTTTGCACCATTCCATACGCATAGTATTCTTCACATAGCTTTTCACAGCCTCAAAGTGCATACGCTTTAGATCTTCTGTATTTAGGAAAGACAATCTTATCATTGCAATTTGTTTATAATTGAAGACATTATATGCCGAATCAACTCGTCACCTATACTGGGTAGTAACTCTTGCATCTTGGCAATCTCACATTTGTCTGTATCAGATAGATTTCCTCTTCGTTTTTGCATATTCTTGAATAATTCGAACTTTTCTGTCAAAAATAGCCTTGCTTGGTCGCCCATAGTGTACTTTAAGAAGAAACTGTCTGCCATTATGCTGTGTATATTTGCAGCGTAAGTCGGCTTTTCTGCATGGGATATCACGCAAAGTCCCTTATCATCATAATCCATCTTGATTATCTGATTGGCAAGTACGTCCGATAACATAAATGGAGAATGAGTGCTGAGTATTACCTGAAAACTTGACTTCGGATTTCTCTGTTTTAGCAGATTGTTCAAATCGTGTATGAAAGTTCTACACATTTCTGGATGCATATAATTTTCTGGTTCATCAAGCAGCAATATAAAATCAGGTTGTCGTGCTTCTGAAAATTTCTCGCCTTTCCTTAGTACTTTTGCCTTAACTCCATACTTCTCTAATATACCCCAAACTTTGGCGTATTGATATTCTCCAGAACTTACGTATGTCCAATGGTATGGCAACAGACTTTTTGTAAAAATCCTATTTGATCTGGTCTGTATTGCTCCATACGTTCAAAGACATCACGCATAACAGCTCCTTCAGATATATCAATTTCAATTGCAGGTATTGAAAACTCTTCGTCGCTAAAATATCTTTCGTCCATCTTTCCCAATAGATAGAACAAGTCTTTGATGTCAACTCCTATCTGCCATAACAACCCCTTATTGCCAAGCATTTCGTCGGTATGGTAGTCTATATATTGGCAAAGCCAATCTATTCTTTTTAGAATAGACAGATTCTCTCCGTCAGGTAGTTCTCTTGGATTGTCAACGCCTAAATCTTCTGTATATCCTGCCCAACGATAATATTTATCAGGAAAATTTTCATCCACACATTCTGCACATTTTCTCAGATATATGGCGAAGTCTGTCATCAAATCATGAAGGAATCTACTCTTGGGTGTAGAATTCTTAGAATATTTTATCGGTGTATCGTATGGCTTTCCGTGTCTTGCGTTATTAGTTCGTTGTTTTTCAGCCTTATCCTTGTATGTCCAATACTCACGCTTCACAAGATGTTCGTCCTGGTCAAATTTATGCTTGTATTGCCAATTGTTCCATCGTATCACAAGAGATGCATTCCTTTTGATGCTCTCCTGTGGCATCTTGTTCAGATATGCTTTCAAGTAGTCGCACTCCATTGATACACTAGCGTTCCCGAATTGAGTTATCATTCTCCCAATAAAGTTGTCATGATTGACTACTCCTTCTTGTCTTTCGTTTTCGTATGGGCAATCAGCAAAAGCATTTCTATCAAAGGCATTGATGATATATGTGTGTTCTGCGTCTTCATAGTTGGCATCTCGTACATCAGTTATTTTCTGACTATTAAAATCGTATTTGATTTTGTATACTGCCTTTATTGTCTTTGAATCTATATGATTTGAAGAGATGTTCTTTTTGATGCCATGTATACTCATGCCAACTATTTCAACGAAGAATTCATTCTTGACCTCCATCTTATACAACATAAAGTAAGCATCTCTCTTTGTAGAGCCCATACGATTCCATGAATCCATACCTATCATCTGTAAGAAATTGGTCTTGCCAGAACCTGTCTTTCCCACAATGATTCTTAAGCTACGCATGAAATCGTTCTCATATATGTAGTCTGCCATAGAATTGTCAGTTGACATTTCTATCAACAATCTTCCATCCTTATATGAACACTTGAATTTGTCTGATAAAGAGACTTCCTGCCGCTGAATGTTCCGGATTTTTTTATATAGCAATAAATGAGTTGCATCGTTTATAAATTTATTTTGTTGAGAGTAAACTTTCACACAATTCCAATATCACATATTTCAACAATTCCAACAAGTCCACATCCTTTTGAAGCAGATATTTTATGTTTTTGTTCAATGTAAAATATGAACTTCAGAGGAGTTTGCCAATTTGACTAACAGCTTACATTACGGCTAATTCTTTTATCTTTTGCTGTAAGTAATATTTTAAGGAATCTTTTCTTAATAACCTTGCCTTATAATCCGTCGATGCACGAACACCTTTTGTATAATTCTTTATATACTCAGGAAAATTTGCACCTAATTCTTCATTAACCTTTAGACATTCATTTACTAATTTACTAAATTCAACCAATGAAGAAAGAATATCTGATTGATTCTTTTGTAAAACATATATATACTGCTTTACATCACATATTACACTAAACAATGTATAAAAATCCGTCTTATTTCTCCATCTTGTTTTAGACAATTCGCTTGCCATTGGGCTTAATGTATCGAAAATAATTTGAAAGGTTTCTTCTAGCAAATCCTTTTCTGAAAAATCAACTTCTGTTTTTTCGAAAAAATTATCAAGACGATCTTTTTTATTTGTTATTCCCTCAATAGCAAGTAAAGATAATTCACTAATAAATTGTTCATCTCTTAATCGTTTCACATCATTAGCTGAAAAAATATGCATGTTTCCCCAAAATGGGTTTGCTGATAATTTTGAAACAAACTTTATAAGACCACCAGAATACGCAGCCCGTCTTATTTCTTGAGCATTTAATGAAACAACATTTAAATTCAAGCGTTTAAAAATATTACGTATTTCATTTTCAGGCATTTCTGGAATTGTACGAACAATAAAGTTATACCTAAAGAAAATTCTCTTTAAATCACTTGGCAAATCTGAAAAGAAAGCACCATTGAAAGACGGACTATCATCCTTATTAAGTGAAAATTTATTATCAAGAAATTCTAAAACAGCCCTTAATCTTTGTTGCCCATCAACTATAATAAATTTTGAATGTCCTTCATCGTCAACTTCTTCTTGTATGTATATTTCTGGAATCGGATACCCATTCAAAATAGAATCTACTAAATAACTCTTTTGTCTTGTTGTCCATACAGCATTTCTTTGATAAGATGGAGACATATCAAGGTTTCCTTTCTGATTTACATCGTTAAACCATGCTATGTTCTTCAATGATATATTTGAAAATTTATCCATATTTAATTATTTACGAGTAATACACTTTCAGGATTAATACCGAGGAGTTTGGGAAGATTTCTTTTAACATTCTTCAAATGATAATCAATAAGAGACTTATGATCTTGATAAAGCCTAAAATGAACTTCTCTACCATGAAACATCGGAAATTTTTCCAACTCATTTATAACTTTATTCCATTCTTCTCCAAAAGGAAGATACGTAAGAAAATAATCCGTAGCAATAGTACCATCAAAAATATAACCATTGCGATGCTGTATAATGCCCTTCTTCACTTTTCGTTTTAGTAATCCTAAATCTTGAGAGCGCATCCAATGCCATGCTATATTAAAATAATGATGTGATATCACAGCTATGTCTATATCAGATTCTTCATCAAAAATTTTAAAATCTTTCTTCGGGTTTAGACTAAATCCTGTACAACTACTTCCAACAAATATTATAGAACAAGCATCAACTCCAAGTTTATTTGCTATGAATATTTTTGTTCTAATGAATTCCTCCTTATTCTCATTGAAAATTGCAGGTATTTTCTCTACAATCCATTTTGAAACAACAAAATCATCAGAACATTTACCTACATCATCTGCTAGTTGATCTAATAGATCTTGTTTAGCTCTTGTCATCTATATTAAACTTTTTACTTTTGCCGGACAGCCAAATGCCGTCACATTATCAGGTATATCTTTAACTACGACACTTCCTGCACCAATCATGCAGTTCTTGCCAATATTCAAGCATTGTATTACAGATGAGCCAACACCAACCCATGTACCTTCACCCACATGTGTACCACCACTTATATGTACACCAGGAGCAACATGACAATAGTCTTCAATCACACAATCATGATCTACTGTTGCTCCAGTATTTATAATGCAATGATTACCTATTACAGCATCAGCGTTAATAACAGCACCCGCCATCACCACCGATCCCTCACCTATTTTTGCAGAAGGAGAAATAACGGCAGAAGGATGGATAGCTGTAGCAAACTCAATAGCGGAATTGTTAGCCTTCAATCTCTCCACTATCATTTTGCGGACCTTGTTCACCCCAATGCTCACAATCATGGGCGAAAGCCCAGCCGCACCATGCACGACTGGACGACCTCCACACTCCTTCACATCCGGGTTATCATCCACAAAAGCCTCAACCTTTACGCCATTGGCATTCAGGATATCCTTTATCACTTTTCCGTGACCACTTGCACCAAATAAATACACCATGCGTCAGTTTTTAATTGTGTCCATTGAAATATTCCATTGTTGCCGAATTACCTGTTGTGGTATTAATATCCTCACGACCAAGCACTTTCTTTATCGTAATGAATATCACTTTTATATCAGTCATCAACGAGCAATGATCCACATACCACACATCCAGCTTAAACTTCTCCGTCCACGAGATAGCATTGCGTCCATGACACTGTGCCCAGCCAGAGATACCAGGCCTCACTTCATGACGACGAGCCTGCTCTTTGCTATACAATGGGAGATATTGCACCAGAAGCGGCCGGGGCCCTATCAAAGCCATGTCACCCTTCAGCACATTGATCAACTGCGGCAACTCATCAATAGATGTAGAACGCACAAACCTTCCAACCCTCGTCAGCCTGTCCGCATCTGGCAGCAGATTTCCATCGGCATCCCGCTCGTCCGTCATTGTCTTAAACTTGATCACCTTGAATATCTTTCCGTCCTTGCCTGGACGTTCCTGCAAGAAGAAAGCGCCCGCCCCTTTATTGGCAAAATGCAGCCAGATAGCGACGACCAGGAGCACAGGACTGATGCAGACAAGTGCGAAGAGGGCAACACAGAAGTCTATGACCCTTTTGAAAAAATGTTTATACATATATATTATTTTTCAACTTATCAACATGGATTTCAATTAAAGAACATGAATAGAATTAGGCTTCCCTAAGGGATGCATTGCTCTTTTCCAATTCACTACCATAACTGTCATTTTATCATAACCAAAGATGCCATGCCATCAATTTACTCCTCATTTAAACACCCGTCCTTATCTATTCTATCTTCCACAATAACATCTTTAACTTTTCTATTTGTGATGGAATTGTAGAACATTGAATTCCATACTAATCTTGAATAGACCTCATCGGCTAAAGAGCGGAATACCCACATACGGTAAAACCGACGCAAAATCCGCAAACTTTTTTGAAAAATATTTTCGCTAAAAAATGGTTTACGAATGGTCAGAATATCATCAAAAACCATGCTTGTTAGTCTGGCATTTGCCTTTTCTGATGCCTCACGAAGAGGTTCCACTACATTTTGCGCCCCAAGACGCTCTACACAAAGAGCAGTCATAACACACGCAAAATTATATATATGGCTTTCCTTCATCATTGAAAACACTTTTGGCCAATCCACGTTATATTGTTCTGCCTTTATAAAGAAAAACCAATCAAGTAAAAAACGAAGATTTAAGCCTTCTTTAACAAAATGACGATTGGCATGTTTAATGAGAAAGAAGGCATTAAATAAAGGCGATGGCTTCAGCAATCCACTAGTTTCATCAAGGGGACTACACCCTACCCTAATAAGTTTCTGAAGTAAACGCTCCGTTTTTATTCCCGTAAAGGTATTATCAAAACTTGTAAGAAAGCGATGATTTTCAATGACCAAGCCATTATAATACAGGTGTGAATGTTTATATCCGCCAGCTTCCATCTTACCACCAGCAGCTACCACCAAGGCATCGCCTTCTTCCTTTTTACCCATTAAGAAGCAATCCAAGTCTCCACATTCTCGAGTTTCTGGTTTTGGATAGTACTGCGCAAAAGCAGACCCCTTCAAAACTACGACAGGAATATTACTTGCCCTTAATTTTCGTGCAAATCCTTTTTCCTGATCAAATTTGTTTTTCAACTTGGCTTCTACTACTAATGACTTCCCCAACCATTCAAATAATAGCTCAGAGGGTAACCCCAGATCGTTTGCGCTATACCTAGATATTCCATGCATCACAACTGCTATAATGCCATGTTGCTGAAAAATCAAGAGGTTGTCTCTCCACTCCTGCGGTGATAAGCGGTATTTCATCCGAGATTGGGACCCCAATGCTAAATGCAATATATCTAGCAGCTTTTCTTTATCCTTGCAATCCCTTAATAGCATCCAAATATTTGCGTATCACGATTTGACGATCAAACTCTCTTACCACCTTCTCACGTCCAGCTCGTCCCATTTGAGCCTTCTTCTCATAAGGTAGTTCAATAAACTTCTCCATAGCTTCTATCAGGCTTTCCGCAGAACGTGCCCTGCATAAGAAACCTGTCACTCCATCATCCACCGTTTCCCTACAACCAGGGATATCGGTAGTAATAACAGGACGGCCATTTGCAGAACTCTCCAAATTCACATTTGACAAACCTTCATGATAAGAAGGCATTACCGTACAATGCACCTTTCCTATGAATGGTCGCACGTCAGAAGTTTTGCCCAAAAAACTTATTATTCCAGTTCGAACAAGCCGATCAAGTTGTTTCTCATAATTGCCCTCCACTGTTCCCAATATCTGAAACTCCACACTAGGATATTTGGCTTTAATCACCTTAGCCGCCTCGAAATACTCTTCGGTACCTTTGTCTTTAAGAAGCCTTGCTATAAACAAAAATTTGATCGAACCATCCTCTGGATACTCTTGTAAAATATGATGCCCGATATTTACACCCGACCCAGGAAGAAGCTTTGTCTGTTTCGGAAGCACAATTCTACGTTTTATGCAGAAAGCCCTATTAGCCTCATTCTGAAAGAAAACCGTATTAGCTTTACGCAGGCCTAATCGATAAAGCAAAATGGTCAATTTCTGCAGCAAACCTGAATTTTCCACAGAATCACCTAATCCTGTCACATTGGCAATTAATGGAGTTTTACACCAAGCTGCCGCCATCCCCCCATATACATTAGGCTTGATAGTATAGGTAAGCACTGCTACGGGATTGATTTTTTTGATGGCTTTTACATAATCTATCATTTGCTTGAAGTCCTTAACGGGATTCATGCCCCTCCTATCAAAAGGAATATGAACATATTTGCATCCAATACTCCAAAAATAGTCAGCACGTTCGTCCTTGTCTGGAAAAGCTATATAAACAGTATATCCAGCACCAACAATAGCCTTCATCACCTCCTTACGGAAACTATGAAGACCAACAATACTATTTGCTAAAACAAGAATATCCATAGAATAACAACATCTTTACATACTCCTTTAGAGCTTACAACGTAAATAGTTTTTTAACAGCTTTAGTTTCTACAATCAATTGCTTTTTCACACTTAGACTTCATCAAGAAATGTTTTAAATTTGTCTATATAAGAATCAAGACTAAATGCTTGTGTTCCCACTTGGAACCCATTTTCCCCTATTCGTTCCATTTTCTGTTGGTTGGCCTCAAGCCAATCCAAGGATTCTCTAATTGCATCAACAGTAAAAGAGGACGCAATCATGGCTGACTTTTTATCTTGAAAAAATCGAGCAGGCTCTCCAAAGCAGGTTGTTACTATAACACCTTTTGAGGCAGCATATTCACATATTTTATTCGGAAAGCGTGAGATATCTTTAACGTTATCACGAAGAGGAATCATGAGAATTCTTGAACGATTATAAGATCTTATCAACTCATCGTATGGCAGCTTTGTTCTAATAATAGCATTGGGAGCGTAAGTTTTAATTTTTTCAATCTGTTTATCAGACCCTGAAATAATAAGTTCCAAGCTATATTCCAAAGCCAGTTTAGACTGATTGAACGAATCAACAACCAATTTAACAACTTCAAAATAGCCAGCACTTCCGCAATAAAGCACAACATTCTCTTTTTTCGTTCTATATTGATCAAAACGAGAAAAATCACATATTGGCGGCCCTATTACATACTTCACTTTTGGATTGACTTCCAGAGCTCTATCTTTCAAGAAATACGAAATAGGAATCACTCCGTCGCATAGCTTCATTCCGTGTCTATCAACAAGCCAGGCGTTCAGGCGATGATATGGATTTTTTCTCTTTTCTTCCATTCGATATTCTACATACTGATATACTACCTTGTAGCCACACAACCGAGAAATAAGATGATAAAACAGTATGTCTAAATAATGACCTGAATATATATGTAACAACACGTCATTTCCATGCCTTATACGGAAGTTTATGAGAAAACATAATTCTCTTAGTACTGAGCATAGATACAAGAGTTTACCAACACCCCCCTTACCTCCATGTTTTATGAACTCCTTTATTCTATAGCTTCTATAACGCAACTCATCCTCTGTATTATTACAATAAGGAGAATATCTGTTCAATACCATTACTTCATGCCCACATTTAACAAAGAGCTCTGCAAAAGAATCAAGTCGGATATCACAGGCTCTATTTGCATATGGGCATTTCGCTAAACCTACAAAGAAAATATTCATGCGAAATATCTTTCTATTTCTTTAATTTTAGTTTCATTAAAGTATCTAATCACCACACACGGATTACCAATGGCAACACAATTAGCTGGAATATTTTTTGTCACAACGCTATTCATACCAATAACAGAATTTCGACCTATGGTCACACCTTTTTTTACTACAACATTTCCACCAAGCCAAACATTGTCTTCTATCACAATAGGCTTGTTCTTTCCAGCACGAGGATCATCTTGGTGAGCATCCCCATCCATAATTAGACAGTTCGCACCCACTCTAACATGGCTTCCAATAGTGATACTTTCAAAGCACCATATACTGTCCCCAGAGAAAGAACAATTGTCACCGATGCTAAGATTTGCCTTAGACTCTACTGTCAACATGCATTTATGATTAAGCCCAATGCTATTTCCCCAAGATTTGGACATAAAACGACAGTTTTCACCTATTCTCATCGTAGCGTCTTTTGCCTTACTCACAAGAAGTCTCCCACCTGAAAAGACAAGTCCATTCGTTTCTACTCCACTCCAAATTAGTTTCATGTTTTCAATTGGCGTAAATAATGCATATAATAATTTACACCAAATCACTTTCTTTTTCATCTTCCCATATAATCTCTAGATTGTATTATAACATCTTCCCAAAAGAAATGATATTCATCAATATGCATAATGTCGCCTATAGAGCCAACCACAAAGTATATTGCACATACAAACAAAACGACAGGTTGAAATAATTGCTTTGTCTTGTTAGACATAGAACTGAAAGCATACGGTATCAACACATAATACGAATATATGAAATAGTATGACAATCTTCCTAATTGGTTATTTAGCCCCATCATATTAATGAAAAATTCGGTTAACGAGATAAAGACAAACATTTGAGATATTATTTTGTCGTATTTCCCATCCTCCTTTGTTTTGGAGAAGAACCAACAGAAAAATGAAATAACAATAGGAATAATATACACAAGCACATTTGCTGCATAATGCGTAGAGAATGTCATATCTTCATATTTTTCAGGTAGATAAACAGAGCTAACACCAGCAAGTACGCCCTTGTATAATTGGGATGAAGCTCCAATTAGAACTAGGAAAAAGGCACTACGTTTTGTCAATCGCATATTTGTCAAAAAAAGGAAAGGCAAAAAGATTATGGAACTGTTATGAAAAGAATAAGCGATTAAATTGACAACTAGTGCAATTCCAGTTTTTATTAAAGTTGTTTTTTTACCGCTGTTTGCAATCATAAAGGCCACAATACATAATGACACAGCTAGAGACTGCCTAATACCAGACATAGACATCGTAAAAATTCCGACGGTTAAATGCAAGAAAAAGCCTTCTAATATATTTGTTGAAAAATTGGCCAAAAATTTAGCTAAGACAGCACAATAGAAAGCAGACGTAATCAACAGGAATAACTGAAAATTTAGGTGAAGCACGTCGTGAATAAAATAATTTAGTATATTATATCCAACTTCCCACTGATAATAGGGGTCGGTCATCATATCCATGGATCTCTCAAAGCGGTAAGCGTATTGCTCAGTATCGCTTCCAACACCAACATGGCGTAATCCCATCAACAAAATAAGCGGGAGAGCCATTTTTAAGGCAAATCGTAAACGTTTGGGATCATTGAACAATAACACACCATTTTTATTACTAGCGCCAATAAGCATCCATAGCAACACCAATAACACATATATATACATACACTATAGACCCATTCGTTTTTTTAAAATTCGCACATATGACTTAAAGACATCCCTATTTACAAGTGCGTTAAGAAGCAACCTAATATTTGATTGACATAGATAATGCTTATAATGATAATCATCATAGTATTTATTTCTTAAAACAAACATCGGATGGCTAAGTTGCCCTTCAAATTCTTCTGTAACTATTGAAGCAGCGTTACCTCCTATTGAATTATGAGTTCCATTAACTGCCCCAGTATTTTGTATTAGGTTAATTCGAGGAACTACACCTAAACCACCATTTTTTGCCCTAACGTAATCCCATTGAGTATCCCAGGAATGTTTCACTTCACGTTCAATATTAAGGAATACTCGTTTAAGCTTTCTGTTGAAACGCTTCACATAGGGCTTATAATCATAAACATTAAACGCGCCACCTTCTTTTAAAAATATAGGGGCATCCTTGATAAACATATCAAACTGCTCCCAACGATTTTTCCATGTAGCCCACCCCCATGTATGAGCATGGTGAGAAAAAAGATAGTCATACGCTCCAAAATATTTTGATTTGGAATGTATGGATAATCCTCCTATTATCCAAATACGTTTATCTTCCTCATATCTTCTAAGCAATTCCTCGCAGAACGAAAAAAAGGATATTGATGGAAAACAGTCATCCTCCAATACTATGAGTTTTTCTGCAGTTTCAAACGCCCAACTTATAGCCATTGACGGACCATACCCACATCCCACATTTTTTTCATGAAATAATGTGTGAAGTTCACATTCCCAGTCTACCATTTCAACTATCTTGCGGCAAGCCATGCACTTTTCACATTCCCCCTCTTTGCCTGCTCGCGGACCATCAAAAGCAAGGTATAGAACACTTGGCTTAACTTCTCTTATTCGCTCGAAAACGATCAACGTTGTTTCGGGCCTATTAAAAGAAATGAGTAAAACTGGAGTTTTTATTACGATTTGAGTATTCATAATTTATTTAATATTATGTTATTATACAAATCTAAAAATTGTTGTCTAATAGTCTCCTCAGACACCGCCTCAGAAACGGTTTTATACGCATTATTCATCAAATCATTATACAAAACGCTATCACTAAGCAATTTCTCAATACATATTGAAAGATCCCTCACATTTCTATATTCAGCAAGCATAACACTATACCTATCTTTATTAAGTATGGGTATATCTCCAACTGGATACGAAATGACGGGGAGCTTCATCTGCATGCTTTCTCTAATACTACCGGGCATAGCATCAAAATGAGTAGGCAAAACATAAACCCTCGCCTTAGAAGCTTTACTGAAGAGGTCTTCATTTGTCTTTTGAAAACCGGCAATCTCTATATTATCCATAACATCTAAACGCCTAATCTCACTGTTTAAATATTCAAAATACGATGCCGCTCCACCACCTAGAATTAAACAAGAAATATTAGGACGCTTTTTCTTTAGAATACTAATAGCATGTATAAGATCCTCTACTCCCTTGTCAACAGTTACTCTTCCCCAAAAAACAACATCATATTTTTTCTCAACAGAAGCTGCATTAATTTTTGTTTTCTTTATTGGGAAATTAAGTATATGGCATTTACCCCCTCCATAATGACGAAGATAATAATTCCTTGAACTATCTTCTATATCTGCAAAAGTGACATGCTTAATCCCTTTTAAGATTATGTCCTCATTTTTAACACGTTTGCCAATTGAAAATTGCCTAAGAAATCCTCCTTGTTTTTCAGCTAACTGTATATATCCTTGCAATGTTAGCACAACATTATTCAATCCCAAAAACGGAATAACCCCTTGCGAATAGGTTACATTTTCCGCGCCAAACAAATGAATAACATCCGGATTAATACTATTAATTATCCTAGCAATTTTATTTTGCAACCTATTACTCCACAAGGCACACTCGACTAATGCCGTTTTCGAATTACCAAATTTTGAATGGCACTTGTAGAGATGAAAGTGAGTATTGCCCAACATAAAGTTTTCATCTTTAGCCATATAATAGTTCGGGGCTACAACATGCAAATCAAGAGATTCGTTTTTTATAATATCCAAAAACTGCGTCATCCAATATGCGCATATATCAACATCCATATTATAATGCTTATTTAGGACGCTATTTGTCAAATGACACAACCATACAACTTTTATTCTATCCATGATATCATAATACGTGTATCATTTTCAAATACTCAGGCCACTCACCCATGTCATGCCAGGAATTTTCACTCACAGGAAAGCATCCTACACGCCCACCTTTTTCTTTAACTTTATTCATTAAATGAGTAATATGAAAAAACTCCCCTTCAGGTATTTCACAAATTAACTCTGGGTTGAGAATATAGACACCAGAGTTTACCAAGTAAGTGTGTTCTGGCTTTTCCTGAAGACTTCGCATAAGTCCATCTTCACCTGTTTCAATGACACCATAAGGGATTTTAAAACTCTTCACCATCGTAACAATAGTCATGTCATTGTGATTACTGATATGGTAGTCATACACATCACGATAATCCTGTTCATTTATACTATCACAATTACTGACAAAGAACGGAGTAGCAATTTTTCCTTTCAAGAGCGATAAGCTACCAATAGTACCAAGGGGTTTATCCTCCATAAAGAACTCGATATCATATTTATGTTCAAGCTGCGAAAAATAGAATTTCATCATTTCCGCTTTATAATTAACAGATACATAAAACTTAGTACATCCAATTCCTTCGAACTGATCTAAGATAATTTCAAGGATGGTTTTATCACCAACAGGCACAAGTGGTTTAGGTATCACATTAGTAATTGGCTTTAAGCGAGTCCCTTTACCTCCAGCCATAATAACAACGGGTAAGTCAATTTTATTTCTTTGCTCGGCCTCTGTCCGCTCAAATAACTCGTCCCAAAGATACACATTCCGCAACTCACCATTATTATCCACAACAGGCATACATTCAGCCCGAAGAGATAGCATAGCCTGACGGATTTGCTCTATAGAATCCGTTGGGCTGGAAAAGCATTTGTTCTTATCCAATATTTTTTCAACGGATTCACTCAAGGGCACATTGTTAATTATTGCCCTTTGTATATCGCCAATTGTCAAAATACTAAGAAATCTATCATGGATAAAGACAAAAAGCATTTTTACCTTGGCTTCATCCATTCTCTTTAATGCCTGCAAAATAGATACAGAACACTGGATTTTTCGATTCTGTATTTTTTTAAAAACATCCATAAATCATTTGTTTTAAAACATAATGCAAAAATATGCAAAGCATAGACGACGAGCTAAAACTCTACGGTAAGCAATTTGAAAATATCGCCGCAAAACTTATCTACCAATTCATCCAAATCTGCACGGTTTTCACCGGTTACAACGAACTGTCCGTAGCGGTTGAGCGAGCTGGTAATCTTATTGACCTTATCACCCACATGCAATTTCAGTTCAAAGCTATGGATGTTTGGCCAAGAAGCAACCTCATTTATTCGGGGATCTATAGCTGTCACCTTTCCTTCGGGAAAAGAAAAAAAGCAAACGGCTGCAGCTTTCTCCACACGTCCTGATTTGGTGTCAACCCGCTCTCCCAAGGCAATATGAAGCAACTGGTCCTCTAGATTAATACCCGTTGAGAGAGGTGTGAGTGTAGAAGTGATATAGTCACCGCCCAAACGAGGGGACGTCTCTATGACAAAAACACCACGGTCGTTAACCTTGAGTTCCGTATGCGAAGGACAGTTTTCAAAGCGCATACAAGCGGCTATATTTGAAATGATGTCCCGAATTTGTTGACGCTCAATATCTGTAAGATTTGCAGGCTGTTTATGACCTAACTCTACATTATATGGAAATTCAGTTGTTTTCTTTTCTGTGAACTGGATAACTTCCGACTTTCCATCGTAATGAAGCGTCTCTATACTGAATTCACGGCCCTCAATATACTCTTCTACAAGAACCGTATCCAACTTTGAATTATCCAAAGCCTCATCAATGCATTCTTGCAGTTCATTTACATCACGGCACAGTTTCACACCACGGCTGCCAGAGTTGTCTCTCGGCTTGCATATAATAGGGAAGGAAAGGTCCTCTGCTTCCTCGGCATACTTAATCAAGCGTCCCTTGGCACACGGCACGCCCCCTTCCATGAAGCGCTGCTTCATCTGAAACTTGTCGGTGGACCACTCTGCGGTTTCCACAGAGAAGAAGGGCAGATGTAGTTCCTTGGCTACCCGAGCCATCATGACAAGCGGCTTGTCGGTAGATGCTGTGACCAAAGCCGAGACGTTATATTTTTTTGCGACGGCGAGCGTACCCTCGAAGTCCTGTCCTCCTACTACTTCAAAAATATCACAGGCATCTCTGGCAGAGGCCTCCTCACAGGGGTCAATGCCCACTGTGAAGAGTCCCCGCCTTGCGGCTCTATTGATGATGGAACGTTGAAGTTCTCCCACACCAAAGATTAGGATTGTTCTCTTATCCATAAATCGTTTCTATGCCCTTTTCTACCGTATCGCAAATAAAGTCGACCTGCTCCTTTGTGAGAGCTGCATACATAGGCAGCGTGACCTCGTTGTCTGCCACATAGTCAGTCTGGGGAAGAACCACCCCAAGCCCCTTATAAGTGGAGAAGCGATGTCCAGCTGGGTAATGGACAGATGTTTGGACACCCGCAGCATGGATGTATTCGCGCAGTGCATTGCGTTTTTCCTTAGTAGAATCGAGAAGCACAATGGGAAAGATATAATTGGAAGTAAATTCCTTACAATCAGCAAAAGGAACTGCCAGGCGAGGATTATTAACAAGGCGTTCTATATACCACCTACGCACGGCGACACGGGCCTCCAAGTCTTTAGGCAATTTTTTCAGCTGCTCCACAGCTATAGCTGCCCGGATATCATCCATACGGAAGTTGTAGCCAAGGCAAGTGATGTCATACTCCGTGGCATGGCCTGAAGCACGCTGATAGGACATAGTGCTCATACCATGAGATCGGATAAGTCGGGCCTTAGCCGCCATTTCCTCGTTGTTGGTGATAAACATACCACCCTCTCCTGTAGAAATATTTTTATTGGAGAAGAAAGAGAAAGAGGCGCAGTCGCCAATGGTTCCGAGTTTCTTGCCCTTATATTCAGAAAGCGGTCCATGACAGGCGTCCTCTATCACTTTCAGATGATGCTTCCTGGCAATAGTCATGATGGCGTCCATATCGGCAGGAAAACCCGCCATGTGAACAACAATGATACCCTTTGTGCGTGGAGTGATTTTCGCCTCAATATCTTTCGGGTCAATGTTGATATGGTTGGGTCCCACAATGTCGGCAAAGACAGGAGTTGCGCCTACATAGCGAATACAATTGTAGGAGGCTGCGAAAGTCAGGGAGGGAACGATCACTTCATCGCCTGGACCGAAGCCGCACACCATGCAGCAGGTATGGAGGGAGCTGGTGCAGTTGGACATACTGACTGCATACTTTACCTTCCACATGTCAACAAACATCTGCTCAAGTTCGGCATTCTTTGGACCAGTAGAAATCCAGCCAGACTTGATAGTATCATAAGCTGCTTGAGCTTCGCGCTCGTCGAAGTTCAAGTTGAATAATGGAATTTTATATACCATATTTATACATGATTTATAATTAACATAATGATTTTCTTAAATACTCCAAAGAATTGTTTATTTGTTTTTGCAAAAGTATTTTGCAATCGTATTGCTCATCTGCATTATTTAAATCGCAAGACTGAACACGATCAAGGTGCACCAAATGGTGAAGCATATTTATACTTGACAACAATGAAGTAAGCCTCGCTGATGATTTAGGAAGAGCAACGCATGATAGAAATTTTTTTTCAAAAATCAAAGAAAACGAAGTACCATGAAAAGAATCTGTAAGAATATAATTAGCCTCAGAAATGTATTTGAGAAATTCTATTGGGCCTGCATTAATAACCAATTTGTCAACATCATATCTTCTGATAAAATATTTTTTTGTGCTCAAACACACAATTGGCAGACCTGTTTTCTTTTTTAATCTATTTGCAAGCTCGATTAAACGCTCCCGCCCATTAAGATCATAAACGAAGATATAACCAGCTTCATCCATCTTAGAGCCAGCAATTCTTTTCCATTCATCTTTAGATGTTAGAAAGACGGGGTCTAATACCGTAGGGCATTTTTTTGCATACGTTTCAATAATAAAACTTGAACCATTTGCTTCTCTACAACTAAGACTGTCGAAAGCACAGATATAAGGACGCAACTTTTGAGCCATTTCCTTGGTAAAAACACTTATTCCAAAACTTGGAGCATAGGCAACTCTCTTTGTGCCATTGAAGACGAATCCCAAATAATAAGTATTAATCATCTCGTCATTGACGGGATTAAAGACTTGGTCGCTACCCGTAATAATTATATGGTAGTGGGGACAAGATTGTTTTAAATCAGAACTACTTAGGTATCTCCTTGACATTAAGAGGTGTTGTTTTCGAAAGTCCGAAAACTTATCTTTCTTTTTCTTTATTTGCCACGAATATGGTAATACTAAAAAATTATATATCCAATTTTTAATCGAAGAAAAAGGCCTAAAGATGTCATAATCTCGTTCATTCTGCTTTGGATAATAATCTATCACCTCTACTTGATTGTCGAAATCAGACAGAACCTTATATAAAGAATATGTCTGCAGTATTGCCCCATAGTTTATTGCCCTATGAAATGTTAAAATTCCAATTTTCATATTTTTAATCCTATTATTTTTTTTATGAAATTTTTCACTTTCCATTTAATAATACTTCGTCTTAATTCTCTTTGCGCGGTCTTGACATAACCACGCCTTAATACACTTTCCATTAATTTCTCTCTCTCTGTATAAAGAGGCTCTCTATCTTTTGCTTCTTCGTAAATATATCCAAGTGAGGACAAGGGAACCTCCTCTATCACACATTCATTCTTAATATGCGAAAATAAAGCTTTAAATTTACCCGTATGATCTAAAACTAAAGAAATTCCCTCTTGATCTTTATTACTTGGTCGGTAATCGTATATACCCCAGAAGTCAGCAATTGTTATATCCGCAGTTTCTTGATAGACTCGCTTACAAAAATAACATGATTTTCGAAGCATATTACTTAACTGAAAATGGTAATAATAATAGAAATAATAATAGGGGCCCCCTATAGTTTTTCCATTTTCAAATGACATTTTCCAATCACTATTTCGCCATCCCCTAGTTTTGGGCCGAAAATCAAAGGAGTTCATCTTAGAACCATATTTCCTTTCTTCGAAATGTTTGTACTCTGCAAAAAACTTATTTGAAGGAACCCCATGACAAACAAAGCGAACAAGTAACAAGTTCTTCGTATTCACTTGGCGTGTTCTAAGGAATTGAGACAGTCCGTCTATCTGACATGGCGTTCCACAAAACAAAACCATTCGCTCATTTTTCAGATTAGTAAGAACTTCTTTGAAAGACGTGCCAACATATGATTCTATATACTTGGATTTCCTTAATTCAATTAAGGAACAATTATCCGTTGAACAATGTTCCAATCGTTCTTTGTCAAAATTATAACGAGCACCAAAAACCACCCCTTTCTTCGACAAGACATAGTTTGCTAATATAGTAAAAACGCCTCCAGACGAAGAAGACTTTACTATCTCTGCATCGTTAGCTTTCACCATAAAAGCTTTATACTTTTGGGATACATGCAAAAGCCGAGGCGCTCTAAGAACGTGACACACTTTTTCACAAGACTTACAATCAACACATTTGGAGACATTTAGTTGTGGAAAATAAAAGCCCTCATCATCATATGCAAGTTGAAGAGCTTGCTTTGGGCAAGATGAAACACACGCCCCACAAGCTGTGCAAGAATCCTTAATATCAAGAATTCGCAATCTATTATTTTTCATACCACAAACGCTTTAGTTGCTTCGAGTAGAGTATCAATAGTACAACATTTGTTATTGACGAAAGAACAAAAGATAATGAAACGCCCCAAGCCGCACCCATAAACTGATATTTATCAATCAGCAACTTGAACATAAAGACACTAATCACACTTGTAAGTATTTTATTATAAAGTGTAACTTTGGTCATTCCTATAGCTATAGTAAACTGCGACACCATATAATAGAGAGCACTCGCAAAAGAAGAGATAGCAATAACTTTCATATATATCGCAGAATAGACATACTTTCCTGCTGTAAGGAGATCAACTATAAATGGAGATAACGGTATGAATAGTAGTACAATAACAGCGTTTGTACCAAGAACTACCATTGCGTATTTCAAAAAACGTTTCACATTCCGATTTGCTATTGCTCTAAAAATATCCGGTTGAAATGTATTGCCCACTGCATCAGCAAAAATATTAAGATAATTGCATATAGAAAAAGCAACGATATAAAATCCTAGTTCATCAACTTGCTCAAGACGTTCTAAATAAACTCTATCGTAACCGTTAGTAAAGAAGCCCAAAGTAGCAGCTAAAGTTAAAGGAGCACAAAATACCAGAATTTTCTTATACTTATGTAACTGTACTTTAATTCTAAACAATCTTCTATTAGCATAAATGCAGTATCCAAACATCACAAGGTTCGCTAAAAAAACACTAAGTATGTTTCCAAAAGCTCCATATTTGAAAACGACGACAAATAACAAGAGTAAACCTATCGTTAGAGACGAATATATCACAGAAAGTTGAAAAAATTTTTTGCTTCGCATTCCCATTTTATAGTCAGTTAACGTCAACGAGTAGATTCCTGTAAGTGGCAATGACAAAATGCTTATCCAAACAAAAGGAAACAAAGGGATCTTGGAAGTATTGTTAAAAAAGACTGTATAAAAGTATATACCCAAAATAGATAATAATCCAAGCACAAAAGAAGCTGTTAACAAGAATTTAAAGATATACGCCTTTAACTCCTCTCTTGCTTCCATATCAACCTCATAAAAACGCTTAGTATAGTAATGCAGTACATAAAATAGAACAACAGGCAAGATAAGAGAATTATAAGATTTAAAATAGCCCACTATTGCATAATCCTCAGCAGACATATGTTGCGCAACCAAAGGATTACTAGCAAGATTCAACACAAGAGGTATCAAAGATGCCATGAAATATCTTCCTATAGCGTAGATTCTATCCTTATTGCCTCGCACCCTACAGACATGCTTATTCATGAAATGACTCATGCTCTCAAATCATCTACATTTTTTGGTCTAAATTCTTTCCCGTTTCATTGTGCTGAAAGTTTGGAACAAACTTCTTTATCAAACACACAACATCTTCCTTCGAAAAAGAATCTTCTCTGAATAGATTTTCAAGTTCTTTAAAGAAAACAATTATTTTCGACATTGGTTGATGAATGGATTCTTCCACAACACCAAGGGCGAAGAATCGTTCCATGTTTATCCTTTCGCCTGGGACATAGAATTCCTCGTAAGCTTTCTCGCCAGTAGTATCACTCTTGAAGTAAACCACAGGATAATTTTCGCTATCGTAATCCATATCGGCAGCGTATTTCTTTGCTTCTGGGTCATTCTTGCACTCAACCTTCTTGAATCCTTCAGCCTTGACAAAATCATCACAAATAGAAGAGAAAGTCAGCATCTGCTCCTCGCCCAACTTGGGGAAAAATACTTCGCCTCCTTTACCAAGAATACAGGCCAACATACATATCTGACCGGACTCCTCGGGAGATACAAAATAGCGTTTCACATCAGATGGTGCTGCCAATGGTTGTTTTTTCTGCAAGCGATGAATCCAACCATCGGGCAAAGAACCGTTAGAGAAGGCTACATTGGCAAAACGAGCGGTTGTCACCTTGAAATGCTCATTGTATGCCATCACCAAGTCTTCCATGATTCGCTTGCTGGCACCCATAATGTTCACAGGATTTGCCGCCTTATCGGTAGAAACGCAGAAGAAATGCTTAGGCGGGAACACACAAAGCAAATCCATCAGTTTCTTTGCCTTGATGTCGTTGTTTTCGATAAGGGCCTGAACGCTATACTTGTCTTTCTCGGAGCGCACATGCTTATGTGCAGAGAAGTTAGCCACTATATCAAAGCCTTTCTCCTCACGGAAGATACGCTCGAAAATAGGGTCAGCGAAGTTGAGCGTGTAACAACGGAAGTCATCTGGCACATAGAGCCCCGCCGTACTTCGAACGTCACGAACCAGCTCCGCCAGCCCGTTCTCGTTGAGATCGACCACCACCACGCTCTTAGGCTCAAAACGCAGCACGGCCTTGATGAACGAGGATCCAATGGATCCCGCTCCACCTATCACACACACCTTCTTAGCTTTTATCTCTCGAGTAAGTGTCTCCTTGTTTGTCTCGATATCGTTGAGAAACATACTTACTTGGCGACACACCACATATTTTGCTATAAAATTATCTATATTAAACATCTTTCTTTAAGCTATTTAAGGAGGGAAAAGTGAACTTATTTCATTGATTTCCCTCTTTACGCAATCCTGTTATTTTGTGTTTCACCTGATAGTTCCTGTCATCGCAAAATATCAAAACCACCAAGTGTTACAGATAACTAATTCAATCTATCATTTCCACTAAAGAATAACATTGAGACAAAACAGACCACATTGGTGACATTACAATCTTGCATCAACAATACTTCTATCCAATGTACACTTCACGTCAAAGATGACATGCTCGTCCTTAAGAAGAGCAGGAACGTCAAGACCCTCAAACTTCTTATGAGCCACGGCAGCAATAGCTGCATCAAACTTCATTTTTGGCAGTTCGTTTACAACATCAATACCATACTCTCGCTTGGCGATTGCTGGATTTGCCCACGGATCATAGACCGTTACATTACAATTGTAGTCTTTCAATGCCTTATAGATGTCAATGACCTTGGTGTTGCGGACATCAGGACAGTTCTCCTTGAAAGTGAAACCAAGAATGATGATTTCAGAGTTAAGCACCTGAATTCCTTTCTTAAGCATGTGCTTCACGGTCTCGGTTGCTACGTATTCACCCATACCATCATTCATACGACGACCAGCAAGGATGATCTCGGGATTATGACCATGACGTTGGGCGCACTGTGCCAAGTAGTAAGGATCTACGCCGATACAGTGGCCACCTACCAAACCAGGGCGGAACGGCAGGAAATTCCATTTGGTACCTGCGGCCTCCAAAACGTCAAGCGTGTCTATTCCCATCTTGGTAAAAATGTGAGAGAGTTCATTGACAAAGGCAATGTTGATATCGCGCTGAGAGTTCTCTATCACCTTTGCGGCCTCGGCCACTTTGATGGTAGGGGCTAGATGGGTGCCTGCAGTGATAACGGAGGAATAAACCTCGTTGACATACTTTCCTATTTCGGGAGTAGATCCAGAAGTCACCTTCTTGATATGCTCTACCGTATGCTGCTTGTCGCCCGGATTGATACGCTCGGGGGAGTAGCCTGCAAAGAAGTCTTCATTCATCTTCATGCCGCTAACCTTCTCCACCACGGGAATACATTCGTCCTCGGTCACTCCAGGATAAACCGTTGACTCATATACCACCACGTCTCCTTTGGAAATCACTTTACCCACCGTGGTAGAGGCTCCATAAAGAGGAGTCAGGTCGGGATTGTTGTTCTGATCCACAGGCGTGGGAACCGCAACGACATAGAAGTTGCAATCACGAATAGCCTCTATATCGGAGGTACACACCAAGCCGTGATGATTGATGGCATCCTGCAACATCTCGTCACTCACTTCCAGCGTCGCATCATGACCAGCCATCAAGGCCTCGCAACGCTTAGCATTCATATCAAAACCTACTGTCTTGTATTTAGTAGAAAACAGGCGGGCAAGCGGAAGACCGACATAACCGAGGCCAATCACACAAATCTTTGTTTCTTTCATCTTTGATAATTTTTATATAGTGATTACAAATTCTTTTTATACCAGTCAATAGCAGCAGCGATACCACGCTGGAAGCTCCATTCTGGATCATAACCCAATAGCTCCTTGGCCTTGCTGATATCGGCATTGGAGTGCTTGATATCGCCCGCACGGTCAGGACCAAACTCAGGTTCTACGTCCACACCAAGAGCCTTGGTCAATCCATAATAGATATCAATCAAATACTCACGGCCTCCGTATGCAATATTGAAGGCTTGTCCAGCTGCCTCATGGGGAGCAAGGCATGCTTTGAGGTTGGCTTCTATCACATTTTCAATATAGGTGAAGTCTCTTGATTGTTTACCGTCGCCATTGATGCGGCATTTCTGTCCATGGAGCAGTTGCTTGATAAACTTGGGTATCACAGCTGCGTATGCACCGTCTGGATCCTGCCGACGGCCGAACACATTGAAATAGCGCATTCCGTAAGTGTCAAGTCCATAATGCCGCGTGTATTGCTTTGCCCATTCCTCGTCACACCGTTTGCTCACCGCATACGGGGAAAGCAGATTGCCCTCAACTCCTTCTTTCTTCGGGAGATTGGGCTCGTCGCCATATACGGAGCTTGATGATGCATAGACAAACTTCTTCACGCCTTTCTGGCGAGCCGCCTCCAGCATGTTCAATGTTCCTTGGATGTTGTTGAGAGAATAGAACAAGGGCATCTCTATGGAGCGGGGCACGGATCCCCAAGCCGCCTGGTTAAGGACATAATCGACTCCTTCGCATGCCTTCATACAAGTGTCGAGGTCCTTGATGTCGCCCTTGATAAACTCGTAATTAGGGTTGTCAAGAAACATATCCACATTCTTCTGTTTTCCTGTTGACAGGTCATCAAGTGCCCGCACTCGATAGCCCATATCAAGAATTGCTTCACAAAGGTTACTGCCGACAAAGCCAGCAGCACCAGTTACAAGGAATAATGATTCCTTTGGAAATTTCAAGTGCTTGTATGCCATATTATTATAATAAATAAGCTATTGTTTATTCTTAAAGTAAGCGATCACTCTAGGTGCGTTAAAGCATGAAGCGATAATCGCTTATATTTTAGATTGCAATGCAGCGCATAGGATCAATTCCTTACACTGTATGGATGGTTAGCAAGTTAGTGCTCAATTTAGTGCATAGCCCTTTGTATAGGCACTTTTGTAAGCGCCTATATATTGAGTTCCACATAAGTCTACATTTCTTGCACATACATGTTCTTCCTGCCGATTCTAACACATTAGCTTACTAAAATAATACCAGCCAATACAAGCGATAGGTACCAATGCGATCAACCAATAGAGCATGTAAACATCCAACAAATAATATCTCATTTTCAACCAAAACTTACTCAACGGGGCTATTTGTTCAGTTGAAAGAGCAGACATAGCATATTCATAATCAAATGTTGTATGATTAAGATTATACTTTGTCAATATAGCGTGATATTGCTTGAGATATTCCAAGGCTTTCTCCTTTTGTCTCTCCTCAGAAAGACACTGCGACTCGCACATCATCAAACGATATAAATGATTCAACTCGTTCCCGCATGAATGATAGTTTTCCATTCTCTTCTCGTAGTTCAGTCCACCAAACAACAAAGACAAGACCAACAAGAAAGTAGAAAGAATTATCGTAAACGCACTTATATTATTGGATAAATCCAATTTGTCACCAGTCATAGAAATAAGACCCAACGCTATTATAGATGCGGAAAACAAAGATTCTGCACCCTTCGAAGCATCACGGTTGCGCTTCATACGACGATAGGCCGTAAAACGTGCACACATGGTCTTATACACTATATCACTCTGTTGTTCTAAATTCATTAGTTCTGTTATTAAAAAAGAAGGGAGCCCCAATTTAAACGCGAAATAGCCTATACGGCATAGTATTGAAATACTATTATTTATTTTTTACAAAAAGTTGATATTATCTACCCTTGGCCTGAGACCAAAAGACTCCCTTCTGATACTCTAATATGTCGTTCCTATACTCTTCTTCGCATCTTTCATGATATATTCCAAATGTCTAGCATATATGTTTTGCACATCATCATCTTCGTATTGATAGTTTTCGGCTATAAGTCCTTGTCTTAAAAGGTAGTCTCTGATCTGGCCAATGTCCTTTAATGCGTCATAGTCTGTCAATTTGTTTTTACCTGCATGCTTTTTGATATCCCAATAAACTGCTGGCAAATGCAAAATGTTTGCTTCTATAGGTAGGCCTTTTAAAAACTTGCGATGTATAACAACATCTACCTTATAAAGCAACCCAACATCTGTCATAGCTTGAAAGTATGGCAACCATCCAAAAAGATGATTGAAACTCTTAAAACCTGCGATTTTTCTATTGAGCACAGACTCATAGTATCCGTCTAACATAGCATCTTCACGGATAAATCTAGGACGTAGAGATATGTTTTCTTTCATATTCTTGTATTGAGTCGTCAACCTACAGATACGGTTCAAGTATGACCGTACATTTTTCTCGCATATAGAAATCGTCAGTGGTGGCTGTATCACGTAACCGATATAATTAAAACTACCCTGCCCTACTACTCCAATTTGCGTCTTCTCACGGGATAAGCGCAAAGTTGAGCATTGTAAGATTAATTCGCACTTAAAAGAATCAAGGAAAAAGTGTGGTAAGGGCGAGGTGCTCAGTATTAAAATATCGTCAACGTATCTTTTGTACAATCCATTGGAGCCACAAAGGTTCATGATGCTGGAATCAAAATCCATCATGCTGATTGATGCTAATATATTGGAGATGGCCAAGCCTTGCGGGATTCCAACGTCTTTAGAAATTCGCCGTTCAAGTATACGAGAAGAATCTGAAGACACCGTTACGGTTTCTATGGCAGACTTCATCAACTGCAAAATAGGGGCATCCAATCTTTCCTCCAACTTGGCATACAGGAGACTCAAACAGATTGTATCATAGAAACTTTTGATGTCTGTTTTCAAGAAATAAATCTTTTTGGATGAGTTCGCAGAAAGAAAATCACCTATTTCTTTCATATACAGATTTGGGACGTCATGATTAACTGCTTCGCGGAAGACCTCCTGAAGATACTGGTTAAGGACTCCCAAAACTAGTCTGTCTCGCATGGATGGCAGGGAAAGTACACGAGGAAGCTTAGACCGTCCTTTTAAAACCAATTTTTCCTTATAGGGTGAAAAAATATAGGTTCCATCAAGGCAACGTTTGGCAATAAAGTCCAGGCTTGAGACAGAATTCTTCCAAAACGCTGATGGTGTAAGACCATCGCGTCCTCCTCCTTTTTTATTCTTCAAGCGTTTGTCGAAAAACTTAGAGAAGTAATCGATATTAAAAAAGTCTGCAGAGGCAGTCATTTTCAAGAGAGCTAATTGTAAACCGTTCTCAACTGATTTTCAAGAAGTACACGCGTATAGATTCATTGGAAATCAGGCCTTTATCCTTTATTAGTTACACCAGAGATTATTCCGTACCACATTACTCAGCTCCCATGAAGCGCTGGAGGGCGGACATGATTCTGAGTTCTTTGGCGGAAGGAGCCTTGACGCCTTTCATCGCACAGTCTAAGAAGAATGGGAGGCTCGGGGCAAGGGACTCGCGGAGTTCCGTAGGCATGAGCATGTGCCATTCGTTCTTTTCATCGTCGCAATAGGTGACAACGAGTAGATATTTCTGGAGGATGTAAGGGGGTTTGCGCTGCTTGCGCACCACATAGATGTCGTCGCCGCCGCGCACAAACTCGTCGAGGATCTGGAGTTCGGTTTTGCTGAGTTTGCTGAGAATCTCAATGGGGTTGTCCAGGACTTCCAAAGCGATTCTGCGGCTGGTCTCGTCTTTCCGAAGATTGGGACTGACGTACAGGTCAAACTTCTTGCAGACCTTAAGCATTTTCACCTTCGTAGTGGAATTTATGATCTGCTGCAACATTATGTTGGATGACTTGAAGTCTTTATTGGGAATAGTAATCATTGTGTGACGTATAAGTTTGTGGAGTAATATATTGCGACGGGTAACAACCGTTAATCGGTCGCTAACCCTTACTGGGGTGGCTGGAGGGATGGATATTTTGATAGGCCTCTTGAGCATTGGGGGCAACAATATGATTGCCCCCCAGAATGTTGATGATGACCTGTGGGTCTTGATGTTCTCTGAGATTGTCGATGGCGCAATGGTACTGCTCGGGGAACATGGCGCGCAGAAGACATTTCACACGGGAGAGGTCCACTCTGCTATTCTCATTCAGAAATCCTTGAGCTCTCGCTATCAGCGTCTGATAGCAGACATCGAGGGTGTCAGAAACGACACTTGAGGTGGGCGTACGATCGAGACTCTCAATGAGCGATGGCAGTTCAGCCTTCACACGGTCAATGACGGCTTGGACAATGTGTTCGTCCACAACCACGTCTGTTGGCTTTGTCTGTGGCGTTTCAAATTGCTTTGCCGTGGAAGACGGGGCTTCCAGCTCTTTTGCGGGTTCTTCGTTCGACTCTGAAGCATGAGAAACGGAAAACAGGTCAAAAAAGTTCAAAGAGCGTAGCCCAAGAGATTGGCTTTGCTTATAGCTAAGGTATGCAGCAACGGCTATTTTTGCAACAATTAGATCTACTATCATGGCAGTCAACGATTGAAGTGTTATTTACGGCGAGCTATTAAAGCATCATTGATGCGGGCGCGAACGTTGTTCACGCTTCTTCCAGAAGTGAAGTTTGTGGCGAAAGGCAGCAGGAGCTGGATAAAAATCTCCTTGACAACAGTCTCCTCAGTGAGTTTGGAGTCTTGGTCCAGCATAGAGACGACAACCTTGGCGAGTTCTGTGGCGTTGCGGGAATCACGTATTTGGGCGAGGAAGCCCGGGATGCGGTCCTTGCTAATATAGAGGGCGAGGTTCTTGGGCTCGGGAGAAGCAACCTCGGGGGAATGGTCTTCAGCGGCTTCCTGCTTGCTGAGTATTTGCTTGGCAAACTGGTCGCCATAGAAGTTTTGTACGGCCTTTGTGGCGTTGGGCAGAACCTGGACGATACTGTCGTGGATGCTAATTTTTACGTCGTTCATAATGCGGTTTTGGTTATTTATGAGAAAATGGGTAAATGAATTGCGAACTGAATGAATGGATTATGAATGGATTGTAAACAGATTGTAAACGGTTATGAATGGATTTGCATTCGGTTACGCCATTTCGTAATTTTGCATAAGACAAGCTGCACTCGGCAATTTGAAAGCAAGCTTTCATTGCGCTCATTTGCATTGTCTTTGTATCCGTAATCACCGTCAACAACTGGCAAGGTGAATCATTATCAACTTCAAAAACTTTCAAGGCAATGAAAAAAAAATCGCAGTCCCACCAAGTCCGCAGAACGACGGCTAAACAATTCGATTACGTATCGGTCTCGTATCGTTTCCGTATCGATCTCGTATCAATCCCGTATCGTTCTCGTATCGT
>OGPF01000281.1_pt1 | contig 33114 bp, 32 predicted proteins | sample 1552871 | NCBI WGS metagenome assembly OGPF01 (sample SAMEA2580276, study PRJEB22360) | human gut metagenome | biome: human gut; feature: human-associated habitat; material: faeces | place: Denmark | collected 2008/2010
AGTTTTTGTGTGGAGAAAAATCTGTATGACCGGATTAAAGTAAGGAAGAACGTCGAATTTTCGGTATTCGTTTTAAGAGGTGCTGTTTTTTAGCGAAGCGAGAAGAATTAGGAAGGTGACACGGGATAAGCACAGCTTTCGTTGAAATAAGATTTTTGCGTGAACTCGTTGTGCTCAAGGACGAAGTAGTGCAGAAGTGTGAAGAATTATGCGTATGCCACGTACTAGGTTAATGTGTCTGGAAGTAGTGAAAAATGTCACTCATTATTCTTACTCCAACTTTCCGTAAATGCTAGGTGATTGACCTGCTTGAGTAATATGTGGTGCTAAAAGAATGATGACTTCTGTTTTGCTGTGACGTTTGCTTCTGTTTTTGAAAAGTTCGCCGAGAATGGGAATATCGCTTAAAAAGGGAACGCGTTGCAGATTGCGTTGTTCTTCTTTACCTAAAAGGCCGCCGATGGCTAGTGTTTCACCGCTATACATACGAACGTTGGTATCAGCAGTACGGCTGGTGATGCGGTAGTTTTTCAGCTCGCTGATGAGTGTTGGCGTGCTAACTTCCGTATGAACGGAGGCTGTGACCATTTTACCGTCTTGGCTGATGCGGGGCAGGTATTGTAGCTTAATGCCGGCGTCTAGGTATTCTGTAGAGGTATAGTTATCACCGTTAGTATGTTTTTCGGTCTGCACGGGGATGTGGTCACCGATGAAGATGCTGGCCTGTTTACCGGGAATGGTAATGATGCGTGGTGTAGCAAGAATTTTTGCTTTACCATTAGCTATCAGGGCATTGAGTTTGGCGTTGAAGCGGAAAGAATAACCATGCCAGAATTTAAAGTTACCTCCGAATTGCTCTTCGTCGTTATCACTGTCACTATCGCTGTCCGCAGTTTGTCTTTCACGTTGGGGAATGTTATCCCAGCTCCAGTTTACGCCTAGCTCTTTGCTGCTTTCTTGATTGACGGCGATGATTTTGGCTTCTAGGGTGACTTGATTTGTGGCTACGTCAAGCTTCGGCAGTAATTGCTTGAGCGTCTGCTGTTCGCTGTCGATGCTGTTGAAGAGGAGACTGTTAGTGGCAATGTCAACGCTGAGTTTGCCGGTAAAAAGAGGCTGTAATGCTTTTTGTAGTTCTTCAGCTTGAGCGTAGCTCAGAGGATAAACCTTGCTTTGCCTGCTTACCTGCATAGCAGCAATAGTTCCCGGAAGATTGCCTGTTGCTAAGGCGGGTGTTGCAGGTGCTAGAAAGGGATTGGCCTGTGCATTTACTGTTAAGGGTAAAGTAGAGAGTAAAAAACAAAAAAAGATACTGTAATGTTGGATGTTCATGATGGATCCTTTGTGTTTCTCTTATAAATTTGTCAAGGAGAAACAAATAATTTTTAAGTTATGATTATTGTACGGCAGAGAAAAAGAAAAATCAAGAGAAAATTCAGAAGATTATAATAAATATCTTGATTTTAAAATAAAACGTGCTAAAATAAGCGTAAATAATTGATTATGCTTTGACGTCAGCATAAATGATTGTGACCTTGATAAAAATAAGCATGGTTATTTTTTATTTTAAAGGAGCGATATCATGGATATAAGCAAGATAAAAACAGCTGCTGATTTAGTGCAGAGGGCTGTGGAATTAGCAGCTAGTGATGTGCACATAGAGCCTATTGGCGATGAGGCCCAGGTACGTCTGCGTATTGATGGTGTTTTATATAATGCAGGTAAACTGACGGTTAATCAATGCATCAGTCTTGTTACTCAGTTTAAGGTTTTAGCAGGAATGGATATTGCTGAAAAACGTTTGCCACAGGATGGTCGTTGGCAGTTTAAAAAAGCGACAGTAACTATTGATTTACGCTTATCAACATTGCCGACTGCTTTTGGTGAAAAGCTGGTAATCCGTATTTTAGATCGGGAGAGGGCGTTGTTACCGTTATCTGCCTTAGCCTTTAGTACCGAAAATCTACGTTTATATAATGCTTTATGGCAGGCGGCTTATGGCTTGGTGCTGGTTACAGGACCGACAGGTAGCGGCAAAACAACAACCTTATATGCTACGCTAAGTGCTTTAGATTGGCAGAGTAAAAACATAATTACTTTAGAGGAACCTGTGGAATATGCTTTGTCCGGTATTAACCAAGTACTGTTGAACCGTAAGGCAGGTTTAGATTTTGCCCGTGGTTTACGCGCTGTATTACGTCAGGACCCTGATGTTATTATGGTCGGTGAAATACGTGATTTGGAAACGGCGGAGTTGGCTGTGCGTGCGGCGTTGACAGGACATCTTGTTTTGGCTACTCTGCATACTAATGATGCTATATCGTCCTTGGTGCGTTTGGCCGATATGGGTGTGGCGGATTATTTTCTGCTCGGTGCTCTACGTGGTGTAGTGTCACAGCGTCTTGTACGCCGTTTATGTCCTCATTGTCGGCAAATTGTTGCGGCAACGGCGATTGAGCAGGAATGTTTAGGCGTGGATGCTTCGGTACAGGTTTATCATCGTAAAGGCTGTCAGCATTGCCGTTATAGCGGGTATGTCGGGCGTATCGCGGTACAGGAGGTTTTACCGTTGAATGAAGATTTAGCTAGGCTCATACTTAGTGGCAGCTCTACTACGGTTGTTGAGGATATGGCATGTGCTTTAGGCTGGCGTAGCTTAGGAAAAGACGCTAAACAAAAGGTGTTACAAGGATTGACGGATGTCAGCGAATTGTGGCGCTGTGGTATTTTATAGGAGGAAGTTATATTGAAGCTAGAGGAAATATTGCATCAGGCGGAGGCTTTGAATGCTTCTGATATTCATCTTTCTGTAGGAAAAGTACCGTTTTTCCGAATAGATGGGGAACTGCGTTCTGTAATAGCTAGTACAATCAACGCTTTGGAAATGGAAACCATAGTGGCAGGGATTTTTAGTAAGCAAGATTATTTGTTTTTGACAGAGCACGGCGAGGTGGACTGTGCTTGGCAATGGTCGGTTAAGCCGATAAAACGTTGCCGTATCAATGCTTATCGGCAGAACGGCACTTATGCTATGGCGATTCGTTTATTACCGCAAGATATTCCTGCTTGTGACCAACTGGGCATACCACGAAGTCTGCAGCATCTTATTACCGCCAAAAGCGGCTTGCTGCTTTGCACGGGAGCAACAGGTAGCGGTAAAAGTACTACCTTGGCTTCACTGGTCGCAGAGATTAATAGGACAAGAGCCGTGCATATTTTAACAATGGAGGACCCTGTAGAATATCGTTACACTTCAGGCAAAGCGTTAATTCATCAGCGGGAGATTGGCAGGGATACCGAAAATTTTACCAGTGCGTTGAAAAGTGCCTTACGGGAGGATCCTGATGTTCTCTTGGTCGGAGAACTGCGTGATGCTACTAGTATGGCTATTACTTTGACAGCAGCGGAAACAGGACATTTAGTATTGGCGACTATGCATACCAAAGATAGTATCAGTTGTATCAATCGTTTTCTGCATTTACCGCAGCAGGAAATTATCCGTTTGCAGCTAGCGGAAACATTGTTGGCTGTCAGTTCCCAAAGATTGCTGCCTAAGGCTGAGGGCAGGGGAAGAATAGCAGCCTTTGAGGTACTAGTAATTAATGATGCTTTGCGTAATCTTATTCGTGAGGGCAAAACCCAGCAGCTAGCGTCTTATATGGAAACAGGCGGCCGCTTCGGTATGCGTACGATGTCCGACGCTGTAAATGAGCTACGTAGAAAAAGGGAGATTGGTTGTGAAAAATAATGTGAGTATTTGACTTTATGTCATTTATTTACTTTAGTGAATAACCATAACGCTTGCAGTAGGAAAAAGCTGCAGGCGTTATTTGTTTTTCTTATTAATAAAAATAAATAATTTTTGCTTTTTCTTTGATTTGCACTTTTTTTATCGACGCGATATAATTAATAATGAAATAAAGTTTTTATTTTTAAATTTTTACTAGATTAGTGTTAGGAGACGATATTTAATGTCCGAAGTTAGAGTAAGATTTGCTCCCAGTCCTACTGGTTATTTACATATCGGCGGTGCTCGTACCGCATTATTCAACTGGCTTTTTGCTCATAAAATGGGCGGTAAACTGATTCTGCGTATTGAGGATACCGATACAGAACGTTTGAAAGAGGATTCTGTAAGCCAGATTCTGACTAGCTTGAAATGGCTCGGCATTAATTGGGATGAAGGTCCGGAAGTAGGTGGCGATTGCGGTCCTTATTATCAATCTGAACGTCTGGATATTTACAAAAAATATGCAGAACAATTATTGGCTGAGGGTAAAGCATATTACTGCTTCTGCACTCCTGCAGATCTGGAAGCACAGCGTGAAAAACAACGTGCTGCTAAACAGCCCTTCCGCTATGCTCGTACCTGCCGCGATTTGAGTAAGGAAGAGGTAGAACAGAGAATTGCTGCCGGCGAATCTTATTCTGTACGTGTAAAAATTCCTCTGGAGGGAACTATTACCGTGCATGATTTAATTCACGGTGATGTTACTTTTAATATGGATCAGTTTGATGATTTTGTTATCGTGAAATCTAATGGTATGCCTACTTATAACTTTGCTGTTGTTGTTGACGACCATTTGATGGGTATGACTCATGTTCTGCGTGCTGAGGAACATTTGTCCAACACTCCGAAACAGTTGTTGATTTATGAAGCATTGGGCTGGGAGCCGCCTAAATTTGGTCATATGCCAATGATTTTAGCTCCTGATCGTTCTAAGCTGAGTAAACGTCATGGTGCAACATCTGTTGAAGAATTCCGTAGTCAAGGTTACTTGGCAGAAGCAATCGTTAACTATTTAACTTTGCTTGGTTGGGGTCCCGGCGATGAACGCGAATTATTCACTTTAAATGAAACTGTAGATTTATTTGAATTAGAACAAATGTCTAAGAAAGCAGCTATTTATGATACTAAAAAGCTGACTTGGATGAATGGTCAATATTTGAGTGAGCTGCCGTTGGAAAAAATCTTGCCGGAAGCTAAAGCCTTCTTTATTAAAGACGGTTTGGTTACCGAGGATTGGTTTACCGCTCACGAAGAATACTTTGCTAAATTAGTGGACGTAGTTCGTGTACGTGTAAAAACTCTGCAAGAGGTGGCTGATGCATCTACTTATTTCTTTAAGGACATTACTGAGTATGATGCTAAAGGCGTAGCTAAGCATTTTAAACCGGAAAGCGTAGCTATTCTGGAGCAATGCATTGCAGCTATTGAGGCTGATGATGTTTATGATTTAGCTACTACTGAAGCTGCTTATAATAAAATTGCTGCCGATAATGATTTGTCCTTAGGTAAGGTTATCCATCCGACACGTCTGGCGTTGACCGGTCGCACTGTATCTCCTGGTATGTTTGATGTTATGGTGCTTTTAGGTAAAGAAAAAACTTTGAACCGTCTGCATAAAGCAGTGGAATATATTAAAAGTTTGTGATTGATTAAGAAAGGTTTCTGGGGAAGGGGACTTTCACTGGAGGAGGAAAATACCTATGAAAATGAAAATCCTTTTAACAACTTTATTCTGTGTGGCTTTGAGCCTGCCTGTTTTCGCTGATCAACGTACTACCGTTTTAACTGAAGATGTTACTTTAGGTAAGGTGACGGCACAATTACCCTATATCGACGGTAGCAATATTCCTGCAATGGAAAAACAAGCCAATGCCATTGTCCGTACTACTGCGGAAAAATTAGCACAGCAAGTAGGTGGCGGTACTGTTACTTATAAAGTAATGCTGAATCGTCCTAGTATTGTAGGTTTGTTACTGGAGGCTAAAAACGGCGGTAAAACTGCTTATGCTGGCTTAAATTTAGATTTAACTAGTGGCAGCGAGTTCGACGTTACAGAATTTTTTGTCGATAATGCTGAAGTAAAAAGTGCTTTAGGTGATTATAAAAATATTCTTTTTGGTGAAGAAGGATTTTATATTCGTAGCAGCATCGGCGCAAACTATGATAAATTTGTACCTTATGGCAAATTATTACCCTTTATGCGTATTGGTGAAGCAGGACGTTTGATGCAAGTTGCTAAGCTTACTGAAGCAGCCGAAGGTAAAACTTTAGTGTTGGAAAAAGGCGGCTTAATTGCTTTAAAATTAGATGGTAATCCTTCTACTGGTTACAGCTGGCAGATGTCCTGTCCTTCTAGTGCTGTAAGCACTGTGGGACGTTCTTTCACAATTATTAATGAAGAGAAAGAACGTGTAGGAACACCTGGCGTAGAATTGATTTTCCTTGCAGCCCAGACTCCTGGAACATATGATATAAAAATGGAATATAAACGTACTTGGGAAAAAATCAGCTTGAAAAATTTCAGTTTTAAAGTAATAGTGAAGTAATTTTAAGTGATTTTTTCAAATTACGTAGGAGAAAGTTATGGAAAAACAATCTGTTTCTGTAAAAATTTATAATGAAAGCTATGTGTTACGCACCTCAGCTCCGCAGGAACAGGTTCTGCAGGTTGCCCATGAGGTGGATAGACGCATGAATGAGCTAGCAGAAAAGAAGAACATCCAAGGCACAGGTAAAGTTGCTGTCTGGACGGCTTTAGATTTGGCGGCGGAGCTGTTTGAATTACAACAGCGTTATGACCGTCTGTTAGCGGCAATTCGTGAAAGGTAATTAATAAATGATGAAAAATACAAAAATTGAGCTTTTGGCACCTGCCGGAAGCTGGGAAGCTTTAGAGGCGGCTGTCAATGCCGGTGCCGATGCTGTGTATATGGGCGGTAAGGCCTTTGGTGCCCGTGCCTATGCCAGCAATTTTGATAAAGAGGAAATGGCCAAGGCTGTTTACTTTGCCCATATGCATCATGTACGCTTGTATATCACTGTTAATACTTTAGTAGATGATAGTGAGCTGGAAGAGCTGGCAGAGTATCTGCTGTTTTTAAATAATGTTGGTGTTGACGGTATTATCGTACAGGATTTGGGCGTTATCCGTGTGGCACAGAAGATTGTGCCGGAGCTGCCCCTTCATGCCAGCACCCAGATGACCATTACTAATAGCCGTGGTGTTGATTTTGCTAAGGGTATTGGTATTGAACGCAGCGTTTTGGCTCGTGAATTGAGCTTAAAGGAAATCGAGGCTGCTTGCAGCCGTGGCTGTGAGATTGAAACCTTTATTCATGGTGCATTATGTGTGTGCTATTCCGGTCAATGCCTGATGAGCAGCTTAATCGGTGGCCGCAGTGGCAACAGAGGCCGTTGTGCACAGCCATGCCGATTACCGTATAAATTATTAAATAGCCGTGGTGAGGATATGCTTCATGGCAAGGATGCAGGTCAATATCTGTTAAGCCCGAAGGATATGAATACTTTAGGTATTTTACCGCAGCTTATTGACGCCGGCGTGGTGTCATATAAAATTGAAGGTCGTATGAAGCGTCCGGAATATGTAGCTATTGTTGTAGATGCTTATCGTCGTGCTATTGATAGCTATCTGGCAGACGATTATCAGGTGCCGGAGCAGGATTTTGCTAATATCGAGCAAATCTTTAACCGTGATTTCACTACTGCGTATTTAACTAATCGTCCGGGACGGGAGATGATGAGTGACCGCCGTCCGAACAACCGTGGTGTACTTATCGGCCGTGTTACTAAATTGGATAAGCAGAAGAATAAAGCAATGATTAAGCTGGATAAGGAGCTGCATGTCGGTGACGGCTTAGAGTTCTGGGTAAGCGTTGGCGGACGTGTCGGTACTACTGTTACCGAAATGCTGTTGAATGGTCAACCTGTAACCAGTGCTCAGCCCGGTCAGCAGGTAACAATTGATATTCCTAACGGCGTACGCTTTAATGATCGTGTTTTCCGTACTTTGGATAGCCGTCTGATGAGTTATGCACAGCAATTTTATGGCCCGGATGCTAAGAAACGCATTCCTGTAGATGCTGTTGTTACTGCCCGTTTAGGACAGCCCATGACTGTTACTCTTACTGATGATGAGGGCAATGTTGGTTATGGTGAAACAGATTTCATTACGGAGGAAGCACGTAAGCGTGCTTTAGATGATGCAGGTGTACGTAAGCAAATGGATCGTCTTGGTACTACCGAATATTTCCTCAATAGTTTAGTTTTTGAACATGACGAAAATGTTATGGTGCCTATGAGCGAAATGAATGAAGCAAGACGCATGGCCTGTGAAGCTTTAGACGCGGCACGTCTGGAAGCCTTTGCTCCTGCACGTAAGGCAGTGCATAAATATGATACTAAGCTTTCTCTGCCCATGCATAAGGTGCGTCATAATACCAGCGAGCTGACTGTGCATTGCGATAGCGTCGGTAAGGTCAACGCAGCTCTGCAGGCAGGTGCTGAACGCATCATCTTCGGCGGCGACTGCTTCAATCATCAGCTGCCGACTAATGATGATTATGCCAAAGCAGTGGAGCTGTGTCGTAAAGCAGGACGTAAAATCGCCTTTGCTACTCCGCGTATTATAAAAGAAGCACAGTTAAACTATTTTGATAAATTGTTAGCACTTGGGGATAATTTAGAGCCTGATTTTGTTTATATCAATAATAACGGCTTGTGGCCTTTAGCAAAAAAATATTCTCACTTGCATTTGGTTGCCGATATGTCCTTAAATATTTTCAACAACCAAACACTGCAATTCTGGCAGGAACAAGGTGCTGTAGAAGCTGTATTGAGTGCTGAAATGACTATGGCTCAGGTTGAGCATTTGGCTGCTGTGAGTCCTGTACCTTTGGAATGCATGATTCAAGGACGTATTGAAATGATGGTCAGTGAATACTGCGTCGGTGGCAGTTTCTTAGGTGACCTGCATAAGGGAGCTTGCAAATTCAATTGCAAGGAACCGTTATTCTTGGGCGACAGAAAGGATGCAAAATTCCCTGTAGCTACTGATCAGTTCTGCCGTATGCATATTTTGAACGCTCATGAGCTGTCCATGTTAGCTAATGTCCAACAATTACAGGAGGCAGGCATTACTTCTTTGCGTATTGATGGACGTGACTATGACGAAGCTCGTTTGGGCGAGCTCATTTCCATGTACCGTCAAGTATTAGGTGGTGCTGTGGAAAATCCCGAAAATTTACCGGGCACTACTCGCGGTCACTATTTCCGTGGCGTAATGTAATTTTGTAACGATTAATGCAAAGTACTTGCTTACTTTCTTGTGTAGATGTCGACTTTTTGGCGTGTTGCAAAGTACGCAGACACGCCGAATAAGTACGTTTTTAAGGAGAGTAAGCTTGAAACGGAGCGAGATGAGATGTGTGGCACAATAGCGATTAATATGTCGAGAGGTATACAACACTGTCAACGTCAGTTAATCGAGCTGTGCACACAGACTCAAAAGTGCGTCAAGTTTCTTTTTGTGTTATAATCTGCCTAGTGCTTTTAGAGGTAATAGGTAGATGGGGGAATGATTGTGAAGAAAATTAGAGTACCGGATATTTTTGCATTGATTTGTTTTGCTTTGGCTGTTTATTATCTTGATTTTACGCAAGATATTTATAAAACTGCTATGGTAGGAATAATCATCGTGCTGTGGGCAGTGCGTATTTGGCGTCGTTAAGGATGACTTTGTTCATAATTTGTAAATCTTTGTAAAACGATAAATATTTCCTTGACAAGGGACGTAGTTTTTAGTAAACTCAAAATATAAAAGGGAGTAGCTGGCACGCTAACGAGCGTGTTTACACTGTCGTCAATACGGTTGCGGAAAGCAATCCGGCTTTGTAAGTAAGTAGCGAGACTTTGTTGTAAATTTATTTTTTGCAGCAAAAGTCTCGTTTTTTTATTTTGCTGCAGTGGAAGGAGAAGTTTATGGAAATTTTATTGCAATTTATTTTACTGGCTTTAGGATTTGTCTTGTTGGCAAAGGGTGCCGACTGGTTTGTGGAGGGTGCCGCAGGTATTGCTACTAAGTTCGGTATTCCGCAGTTAGTTATCGGTCTGACTATTGTAGCGATGGGTACTAGTGCCCCGGAAGCTGCTGTAAGTATTGCGGCGGCATTGAAGGGCAATGCGGATATTACTATCGGTAATATTGTAGGCAGTAATATTTTGAACATCCTGATTATTTTAGGTATGGCAGCGGCAATTACTCCTTTGGCCGTAGCACGTTCTACTGTAAAAATTGAGATGCCGTTCATGATTGCTATTACCGGTTTACTGTTCTTCCAAGGCTTGGATGGCAGTATCAGCTTTGGGGATGGTGTGTTATTAATTGTAGCTTTTGCTGCTTATTTATTCTATTTGTATAAAATGGCGATGAAAAACAAGGTTGATGATGATTTGCAGGAATATGGTTACCCGATGGGTAAATGTTTGCTGTGGACTGTTATTGGTTTAGGCTTTATTATTGCCGGCTCCAATGTGACTGTTACTGCAGCAACTGCTATTGCTGCGTATGTAGGCTTGAGTGAACGTATCATCGGCTTGACTATCGTGGCTCTTGGTACCAGTCTGCCCGAATTATTTACCTCTGTGGCTGCTGCTCGTAAAGGTAATGCAGATATTGCTATTGGTAATATCGTGGGCAGTAATATCTTCAACATTTTATTCGTTGTAGGTTTATCTGCTTTAATTGTCGATATTCCCTTTGCTAAGGCTTTCCATTTCGATAGCTATGTAGCAATTGCTTCTGCTGTGCTGCTGTGGTTGTTCGTAGCACGCAAAAACCAGTTAGCACGTTGGTCCGGCGGTGTGCTGCTCTGCGGTTACGCTGCTTATTTATGGTATATCATTTAATAATGTAAGGAAGTAAGAATATGAAGATTATCATTTCTCCTGCGAAACAAATGCAGGTGGATACGGAAATGCCGTATGGTAGGCTACCATATTTTTTGCCACAGACAAAAATTTTGTTATCACGTTTACAACAGATGTCCTTAGAAGAACTGCAAAAGCTATGGCAGTGTAATGCTAAGCTAGCAGAGCAGAATTTTCAGCGGATACGTGATATGCAGCTTGAGCAACAGCTGACGCCGGCGGTTTTAGCATACGTCGGTCTGCAATATACCCATATGGGGCCGAGGGTGTTAGAAGCGGATGCATGGCAGTATTTAAGCGATAATCTGTGCATTTTATCCGGCTTTTATGGTGTGCTGCGTGCTGATGACGGGATAACACCATATCGTCTAGAGATGCAGGCTAAGCTGGCTATAGACGGTTATAAAAATCTCTATGCTTTTTGGGGTAGAAATCTGTATGATTATTTAGCGGCAGAGGATGATGTAATTCTCAATCTGGCTTCTGTGGAATACAGCAAGGCGATAGAGTCCTTTGTAGATAAGCAGCTGCGTTTTGTTACCTGCGTTTTCGGCTGTGCTGATGGGGCAGGTGGCTATAAGGTGAAAGCGACAGAGGCGAAGATGGCCCGCGGCAGTATGGTGCGCTGGTGTGCCAAGCATAATATCACTACTCCGGAGGCTGTACAGGACTTTGATGTTTACGGCTATCGTTATCATCCGGAGCTTTCCGATGAGTTGCATTATATTTTTGTAAAATAAGATATATTATCTTAAAAATTACTTGTTTATTTGCTGATTTTATGTTAAAATACTACGAGTGTAAAAATACACACGCAGGATAATTCATCAGCTGTCTGCGTCAGCCGCGTAGTTATTGATGAAAATGCATCCCTGCGGAGGAAAAAACAGGAGGAAACTAAAAATGGCTATTATCTCTATGAAACAATTACTTGAAGCTGGTGTACACTTTGGTCACCAAACCCGTCGTTGGAACCCTAAAATGGCTCCGTACATCTTCACTGAACGCAATGGTATCTACATCATCGACCTGCAAAAAACTGTAAAAAAAGTTGACGAAGCTTATAACTTCATCCGTGAAGTTGCTGCTGCTGGCGAAAACATTCTGTTCGTTGGTACCAAAAAACAAGCTCAAGAAGCTATGAAAGACGAAGCTACCCGTTGCAACATGTTCTTCGTAAACGAACGTTGGTTGGGCGGTATGCTGACTAACTTCAAAACCATTCAAACCCGTATTGCTCGTCTGCGCAAACTGGAAGCAATGGAAGCTGACGGCACTTTTGACGTTCTGCCTAAAAAAGAAGTTATCGTTCTGAAACATGAAATGGAAAAACTGACCAAATATTTGGGCGGTATCAAAGATATGAAAAAACTGCCGGGTGCTATGTTCATCGTTGACCCCCGCAAAGAACACATTGCAGTTCTGGAAGCTCACAAACTGAACATTCCTATCGTTGCAACTGTTGACACCAACTGCGATCCTGACGAAATCGATCATGTAATTCCTGCAAACGACGACGCTATCCGTGCTGTAAAACTGTTAACCGCTAAAATGGCTGACGCAGTTCTGGAAGGCCGTCAAGGTATGCAAACTGAAGAAGCTGCTGCTGAAGAAGCTGTTGCTGAAGACGCTGAATAATTTAAATTACTTAGTATTTTGAGGAGGAATAACTGATGGCTCAAATCACTGCTGCATTAGTTAAAGAATTACGCGAACGTACCGGCGCTGGTATGATGGACTGTAAAAAAGCTCTGTCCGCTGTTGAAGGCGACATGGACAAAGCAATCGACTTCCTGCGTGAAAAAGGCTTAGCTGCTGCTGCTAAAAAAGCTGGCCGTATCGCTGCTGAAGGCGTTGTAGGCTCCTTTATTTCCGCTGACGGCAAAATTGGTGCTGTTGTAGAAGTTAACTGCGAAACCGACTTTGTTGCTAAAACTGATAACTTCAAAGCTCTGGTTGAAAAAATCGCTGCTCATATCGTAGCTACTAAACCGGCTGACCTCGAAGCTTTGATGGCTTCCGAACTGGACGGTCAAACTGTAGAAGCTCTGGTAACCGCTAGCGTTGCTAAAATCGGTGAAAAAATCTCCGTTCGTCGTTTCGCTCTGTACGAAGCTCCGGAAGGCGTTGTTGCTGCTTACATCCATGGCGGCGGCAAAATCGGCGTTCTGGTTGAATTCAAAGGCGGTAACGCTGAATTAGGTAAAGACGTAGCTATGCACATCGCTGCTGCTAACCCGGCTTACCTGGATCGTACTCAAGTTCCTGCTGCTGAATTGGAACACGAAAAAGAAGTTCTGTCCGAACAAGCTAAAAACGAAGGCAAACCGGAAAAAATCATTGAAAAAATGGTTCTGGGCCGCATCAATAAATACTACAAAGAAGTATGCCTGATTGACCAAGAATTCGTTAAAGATCCGGACCAATCCGTTGGCAAACTGCTGAAAGCTAACGACGCTGAAGTTTTAGCATTCACTCGTTTCCAACTGGGCGAAGGCATCGAAAAGAAACAAGAAGACTTCGCTGCAGAAGTTATGAGCCAAATCAAAGCGTAAGCATTAGATTTAGCACATACTTAAATCTTAACATTAAGCCTGTATTCTTAGGAATACAGGCTTTTTTGTTGTGCTTAAAAAACTTGTTGCGAAAGATAACCAAATTATTTAAATTTTCTTGGAGATAAACTTATGATTAATAATGTCAGAGCGTTTAGTGTATAAGGAATTGTGTACAATCATTCCTTCAGCTCATTGTATTGGCTCGTCACCTTTCCGTAAACGGGACGGTAAGGGTTGGTGTGCTAATGTAGAGCAATGAGAAGAATGAGTGCCTTTAGGAGCATATGGTTTTCGATAATGCAAAAATCCCTCTCTACTTGATGTTAGTAAAGAGGGAATAGAAAATAAATTTATTTAAGATATTTGTCGATAATCTGCATATCCGGTGTAGTGTAGTAAGTATTTTGGTTAGTGAAGATGACAAAACCAGGTTTACTACCTGAGGTTTTTTTGACATAGCGGCGTGCTACGCAGTCAACGGGGATGTTACTGCCGTTACGTGCTTTGCTAAAATAAGCTGCCAATTGTATGGCAGTAGCAATATCTTCGTCATGAGCTTGGGGTAGGGTGGTTTTCAAAATAACATGGGAACCGGGGATGTCTTTAGTATGGAACCATAAATCACGTGGTCCGCCGACAGTAAAGGTTACATAATCGTTTTGTTTATTATTTTTACCGATATAGATATCCGTATCTTCGTTGAGTTTGATGTGCAGGGGCTGGGATTTTTGCATGGAGATGTTTTTCTTTTTGCCGATTACTTTAATTAAGCCGGCAGTAACCATTTCCAAACGAATTTCTTCGATTTCATTTTTGCTAGTGGCAGTTAATAAGGAAGAATCAAGGCTAGCTAAGTATTTTAGCATTTCTTCAGCAGTATCAATCTGCGTACGGATTTCACTTTGAGCACGTTTATATTTATTATAGCGTTTATAATATGCTTGAGCGTTTTCAGTAGGTGAAAGAATCGGTGAAAGCTGTACCGTAACGGTTTCTCCATCATAAATGTTAATTAGTTCGGCACTGGTCTGACCTTTTTTGATTTGGTAAATATTGGCCATAATGGTGTCCGCCAGCATACGCTGCACTTCGGCATTATCGGCATTTTTTAAATCTTCTTTTAAAACTTGCAGTTTCTTTGTCAGTTTAGCAGTTTCGGCAGCGACTATTTTTTGCAGTTGTTCGTGCTGTGGTAGTTGAATGGGCTGTAATTGGACTGCGTAATTAATAGCAGTGTTGATGTCAGCAAATTCTTGGACGTGCATACCTTCACTGAGGTTGTGCGGTGGCAGGGTCAGAATTGTTTTTACCTGATTAGTTTTCCCGATGAGAGCATAAACAGCGTGTTCCTGACCATTATTAATCTTTTCTTGGAAAGCATTGATAACCTTGCTCAAGGCTTGACAGGAGGGAGTGTCTAGCTGTACTTCATTGGGCAGAATATCGGCGGCAGTGAGTAGTTCAGCGGCAGTTGCTTTGCCTATGCCTACAGTACTGCCGATGAAGGCTTTCAGAAAATTAGCCGATGGCTGGCTGTTAGCGTCGGCAACGATTTTCTCCGGTGCTACAGTCAAGATATTGTTACCGTTTTGTTCCGGTGGTGCTACGTAAGGTTTGCCGGGAACGATACTGCGGTAACTACTTTGGGCTGCTGTGACGTGTTTTAAGCTGTCGATGATGATATCATTTTGCGTAAGGATGATATTACTATTCTTGCCTGTCAGCTCAAAAATAAGCTTTTTAGTAATGATTTTACTAGAATTGCCTAGCATATCGATTTCTAAAGTGATGATACGGTCTAAACCGCTCTGACTGATTTTAGTAATGCGTCCTTCTTCCAGGTGCTTACGCAAAAGCATACAAAAGGCTGGGGGAGTGTTGGGGTTTTCAGGCATTTTTTCTGGAATATATAATGCCGGACTGCCACTGTTATTGTCGCCTAAAAGAGCTATGGTATCACGGCTACGGCGTAATAACAGCAATACAGCATGGGGATTAGGCATGAAGACGCGGTAAATTTTACTGCCAAGTAATTCTTGCTTTAATTTATCTGTTAAAAATTTGAGAGTTAAACCTTCTAAATTCATTTTTAATGCTCCTTTATATATAGCAGCAGAACTGCTAAGGTTTATTAAGTTAATGAGCTGAAAGAAGCTCTGTTAGTATCTTACAATAATAGAAGTATTCTTTCAAGTCGCCACCTGCACCAACAAACAATATTATGGTGGTGCTGAAAGGTGTATGTTAGCCAATTAGCTGAATTTAAATTTTGTACCAAGTGTAAACATCGATGAAAAAATACGTAAAAACAAGCGAAAATGTTAGAAAAATCGAGGAATTTAAAGAAAAGTGCTGAAATGACTTGCAAAATATGTTATAATATTTCTTCAAGATAAGCATGATAAACAGAGCTTATTTATTCAATATGTAAAAATAAATACCTATAAGGGTAAAGTTTGGGAGGATTTCCGTGTTAAAAAGCATGACCGGTTTTGGCCGCGGTGAATATGAAGATGCAGATTTTTCCGTCACCGTGGAAATGAAAACTGTAAATCACCGTTATAATGAAGTTGCAATCCGTTTACCGCGTTTTTTAAATCCTTTGGAAGATAAAATCCGCAAAACTATTTTGAAAACTGTTAGCCGTGGTCGTATTGATGTATTTATCAATGCAGATTACACCACTAGCGGCAATTGTACTTTAAAAGTAGATAAAAATTTGGCCTCTGCTTATCATAAAGCATTGCAGGAGGTCGGTGAAGCTATCGGTGCCGATGAAACAGGCATTAACACTGCTTCTGAAATTCTTTATTTATCCCGTTGCCCGGATGTTATCAATATCAAAGAAGGCTTCTTTGATGTAGACAGCGTATGGCCGAAAGTAGAACAAGCTTTAAAACAAGCTCTGGATAACTTAGTAGCTATGCGTGAAACTGAAGGCGGCAATATTTATGGTGATTTTATCTACCGTGCTGATTTAATCGCCGAAAAACTGGCTTTGATTGAAGAACGTTCTCCGCAAGTGGTGGAAGAATATCAAGCTAAGCTGACTGAACGTCTGACTAATCTTTTAGCTGATAATAATATTACTGTAGAGCCGGAACGTTTGTTGCAGGAAGTGGCTATTTTTGCCGACCGTACCAGCATTACCGAAGAAATTGTTCGTCTGAAGAGCCATATCAAGCAATTTAAAACTATCATCGCTTCCGATCAACCTGTAGGTCGTAAGCTGGACTTCTTGATTCAAGAATTTAATCGCGAAGCTAATACCATTGCTTCTAAAGCAAATGATTATACTCTGGCACAAATCGTGGTAGAAATTAAAGCTGAAATCGAGAAAATCCGCGAACAAATTCAAAACATCGAATAATAAGATGAAGTAACTTTGGAGGGAATATGGATATTAAGCTTATCAATATTGGCTTTGGCAACATCGTTGCAGCTAATCGTGTAATTTCTATTATCAGTCCGGAATCAGCACCAATTAAGCGTATTATCCAGGAAGCGCGCGACAAGGGTATGCTGATTGACGCTACCTATGGTCGCCGCACCCGTGCTGTTGTTGTTGCAGACAGCGGACATATTATTTTATCGGCTGTGCAGCCGGAAACCGTTGCTAATCGTCTTGTAGCAAATGATGAAGAGGAAGAAGAATAGGTGGTAGGGAATATGAGTAAGCATGAGGAAAATGTTACTCCGAAGGGAGTTCTGTTGGTAGTATCCGGTCCGTCCGGTGCCGGCAAAGGTACTATCTGCCAGATTTTACGTGACCATTTGCCCGATTTGGGTTATTCTATATCTGTAACTACACGTCAACCGCGTGTAGGCGAAGTTGATGGTGTAAATTATTTCTTTAAAACTGTAGATGAGGTTAAGGAAATGATTGCCGCAGGAGATTTACTGGAATATGCTGAGGTTTATGGTAATTATTACGGTACTCCGCGTCAATATGTAATGGATTTACTCAATAGTGGTCATGACGTATTATTAGAAATTGATATTCAAGGTGCATTGCAGATTAAAGAACGTTTCCCTGAAGGCATTTTTGTGTTCATTGTTCCGCCTTCTTTAGATGAGCTGTCCGCACGTATTTATAAACGTGGCACCGACAGCGAGGAAGTAATCAAACGCAGAATGGCTTCTGCTGCCAGCGAGCTGACCTATGCAGCTAAATATGACTATATCATCGTTAATGATGTTGCGGAAAAAGCTGCTAAAAAAGTGCTTACTATTATGGAAGCAGAAAGATATCGTGTTGACAGAACTTATTTTATCGTTGATAAAATCTGTAAACATAAATAATTTGCAGAGTAATAAAATAGTAAAAAGAATTTTAATGTATTAGTGTGATTAAGGAGTGATTATTAATGTCTATGGTAGATCCGTCCATCGATTATTTAGCAGAAAAGGTTGACAGCAAGTACACTCTCGTAATTCTTGCTGCTAAAAGAGCTCGTGAACTGACCGTTCCCGGCGTTAACGCTGATGAAAAAGAAGTAAGCACTGCTTTAAAAGAAATTGCTAAGGATACTATTACCTACGAACGTACTAAAAACGTTTAATTTTAACCTAATTCGCCATAAGTACTCCATCTTTTAGGTGGGGATGAAGGTGGTAGCTGTAATATTAGGGAAAAGGCTAGAAAACTTGCGGCCTCCAAAACCTAAAATACCGTGGTTCGCACGGAAATCTACGCCTGTGGAGAGTGTGTAAGATGCATAAACTCTTAGCATTTATTTGTGCAGTTCTCGTTGAAGCAGGAAGCTCCCTCTTCTATAGGTGGGAGTACGTTCACTGAAAAAGAAAAATAACAGGAGGTATAGATCTTGTTAAAAGGGAAAAAAATAGTATTAGGTGTTACCGGCGGTATCGCGGTATACAAAGCTGTCGATTTAGTCAGCAGACTGCGTAAGCAAGGTGCACAGGTGCGTGTGGTTATGACTGAACATGCACAGCAATTCGTGACCCCGCTTACCTTTAAGGAAATAAGCGGTAATCAGGTTGCTGTTTCCATGTGGAGTGCCAATCAGGAATTTAATGTGGAGCATATTTCCTTGGCTAACTGGGCAGATGTATTTTTAGTAGCACCTGCTACGGCAAACATTTTAGCTAAAATGGCCTATGGCTTAGCTGACGATTTGCTCAGCACTACTTTGCTGGCATCTCCGGCACCGATTATTGTTTGTCCGGCAATGAATACCAATATGTATTTGAATCCTGCTACTACCGAGAATATTGCCAAACTCGAGAGCCGTGGCGTAACTGTAATGCCCCCTGCTGTAGGTATGTTGGCCTGCGGTACCAGTGGTCCCGGTCGTCTGCCTGAACCGCAGCAGATTGTAGAATTTGTCAGTGCTTTCTTTGCCCGCCGTGAGGGCGATATGCGTGGCCTGAAGGTTCTTGTTACCGCTGCCGGCACTCGTGAGCCTATCGATCCCGTTCGCTTTGTAGGAAATCGTTCCAGCGGAAAAATGGGCTATGCTGTAGCACAAATGGCTGCTGAACGTGGTGCTGAAGTACTTTTAATCAGCGGTCCGTCTGCTTTGAGTATTCCTGCGAATGTAAAAGCCATTAACGTGGAAACTACTAATGAAATGCTCAATGTCTGCTTAGATGCTTATGATGATGTGGATATCGTTATCAAAGCTGCAGCAGTAGCTGATTATCGTCCACGTGATGTTGCTGATCAGAAAATTAAGAAGAAAACCGATGATGCCTTAACAGTTGTTATGGATAAGAATCCGGATATCTTAAAAACCTTGGGTGGTAAGAAAACCCATCAGGTATTGGTAGGCTTTGCGGCTGAAACTCAAAATCTCCTTGCTAATGCCCGCGAAAAAGTTGTTAAGAAAAATCTTGATATGATTGTTGCTAACGATGTTACTGCAGCTGGTGCAGGCTTTAACGCTGATACCAATATCGTTAAATTCCTGTTCGCCAACGGCGATGTACAGGCTTTGGAGAAAATGCCGAAAACAGCAGTAGCTAACTGCATTTTGAATGAGGCTTTGAAAATTTATCATACTAGAGAAAAATAAGTTGAGCTAATTTTAGGCACCGATGTTATGTCGGTGCCTTTAGCTTTTTTGTGTGATATAAAAAATACAGGTAGATTTTATTTATATAAGCAAGGGCAAGCAGGTACTGTGAAAGAGAAGTAGTTTCTATGTATAATAAAATTTTATTCCTACGTTACAACGAGAACCCCATGACTGGAGAATCTAGAGCTAGAAGTCGTAGGTGAGTACTTTGGTTATGACCTGACCGCTGAAGTTTTGCTTGCCGTCTAATGACATACTGACAATGCAGCAAGTATAATTAATATACTTTTTTTCATAACTTTTTATTTCCTTTTATTTTTTACGCTATTTTTTAACGTATATTTTTGGTATAATATAATAAAGCAAATTTCACTTGTCTTAATTATGTGAAGGTGCTATTAAATATAAAAGAGAAGAGGATATTTATGGATAATGTTATAAAAAAACTATCAATATCGAATTAACTCCAGATATTTATAACAAATTAAAAACTCTTTCCAATAAAAAGATTATCAATAGTATGCGTAGTTTTTGCACTAAGGCAATATCTGATAAAATTCTTGAATTGGAGAAAGAAAGAAAAATTAAAATGATGCTTGAGGCAGCTAGCGACCCTGAATATCTTGCTCGTTGCAAAGAAATTCAGGATGATTACAGACATATTGATTATTCCGGTGGTAAAGAAGAATGGTAAAACGTGGTGATATTTATTTTCTTGATTTGAATCCCGTTATTAGGTCAGAACAATCGGGGATGAGGCCGTGTGTAGTAATTTCATCCGATGCTATAAATCATCTTAATCAGATTACAATATTGCCTATAACCAGTATGAAACCTACTTATAAAACGATTTATCCGAACGAAGTATATTTACCTAAAGAGGTATCGTTATTAACTAAAGATTCCATCGTCCTTGCACATCAGATTCGTTCTGTAGATAAAAAACGTTTAATAAAATATATAAATAATATAGCTGATTTACCTTGTTTTATAGATATAGAAGAGGCGATTAAATTTCAGTTAGAGCTGTAATAAGCAAGAAATGTAGGCGATATAGTTTCTATGTATAATAAAATTTTATCTTGGTGGCAGTCTAAGAATATAAAAACTTCTGCTGATTTAGCAGAGGTTTTAAATTCCAATAAAATTTCTTTTGCCTATAATTCTAGTAAAATAGAGAATGCAAAGGTTACGTATTTTACTACACAAGAAATTTTTGAGCATGATAAAGTAAGTTCGTATACTGGTGATTTACGGACGTTATACGAATTACATAATGCCAGAATTGCATATGATTATTTTCTTGATTGTTTTAGTGAGAAACATACATTAGATGAAACATTTTTAAAAAACTTACAGAAACGCCTCACGATGAATACTTATGATGCTGTTATTTGGCACAAAGGTGAACGCACTGGAACTTATAAGCTAGGGTATTATGTTACAGGAAAAGATGAGATAGGTGCTTTACCAGAGGATGTTCATGATGAAATAAATGAGCTTTTAGAGCAATTACGAGAGGTAGACAATAAAAATGCTTTGACTGCTGCAGCATATTTTCATGTTAAATTTGAAAATATTCATCCCTTTGCTGATGGAAATGGTAGAACCGGTAGACTGGCAATGAATTATTTTCTTGTTTTACATAATCATCCTCCCATTACTATTTATGAAGAAGACAGAAATGAGTATTTCTCGGCACTTGAAGCATGGGATAAAGCACAATCACTAGAACCAATGCAAAAATTTCTGATTGCTCAAGCGGAAAAAACGTGGGTTAAACGAATTACACGTTATAAAGGCTCTACTAGACAAGAAAAATCTTTAGACGACATCATCAAAGCTGGTTGTTAGAAAGACCACTTCAAGATTATTTAAGAAGAGCGAGATTATTTCATAATGTATTCCCTTATAATGTACCCAAAATAAAAATAAGTGTATCAAAACCTTATTAATATAAAATATCATATAAATAAACATCCGTCTAAAGTATAAAATCTGTGTGTTTTCTATGTGAATTTCTTAAAAAATTACTTGCCATTAACACAGATTTGCATTATAATTAACAACGTAACAATTTTAAAAATACTCATCAAGAGCGGTGGAGGGAATGGCCCTGTGAAACCGCAGCAACCATTGCAGAGTGATGTCTGTAAACGGTGCTAAGTCCAACAGCACTTTAGCTGTAAGATGAGAATGCTTTAAGCGATTGACGGCGTTCTCATATGGAGAACGTCTTTTTTTGTTAATCTTTTACCTTTATATTTAAGTTATGCCCACGAAAGGAGCATGTAGAATGAGAAAATTATTTACTTCTGAATCCGTAACTGAAGGACATCCTGACAAAATTGCCGATCAAATTTCTGATGCGGTATTAGATGCTATTTTGAGCAAAGATCCTAAAGGCCGCGTTGCTTGCGAAACTATCGTTACCACCGGTCAAATTCACATCTTCGGTGAAATTTCCACTCAATGCTATGTAGATATTCCTCATATCGCTCGCGAAACTGTTATTAATATCGGTTATGACCGTGCGAAATATGGTTTTGATGGTAACACTTGCGGCGTATTGATTTCTATCGACGAACAATCCCCTGATATTGCTATGGGCGTTGATAAATCTTTGGAAGCTAAAGAAGGTGCTATTGCTGAAGAAGAAACCGGTGCCGGCGACCAAGGTATGATGTTCGGTTATGCAACCAACGAAACCGAAAGCTATATGCCGATGCCTGCATATCTGGCTAACAAGCTGGCTCTGCGTCTGACTGAAGTACGTAAAAACGGCACTTTGGACTATCTGCGTCCTGACGGCAAAACTCAAGTTACTGTTGAATATGATGACGGCAAACCTGTACGTGTTGATGCTATCGTAATTTCTTCTCAACATGCACCGGAAATCACTAATGAACAAATCCGTGCTGACATCATCACTGAAGTTATTAAACCGATTGTTCCTGCTGAAATGCTGGACGAAAATACTAAATACTATATCAATCCTACCGGTCGTTTTGTAATCGGTGGTCCGCAAGGCGATGCTGGTCTGACCGGCCGTAAAATCATCGTTGATACCTATGGCGGTATGGCTCGTCATGGCGGCGGTGCTTTCTCCGGTAAAGATCCTTCCAAAGTTGACCGTAGTGCAGCTTATGCAGCTCGTTACGTTGCTAAAAACATCGTTGCTGCAGGTCTGGCTGACAAATGCGAAATCCAACTGGCTTATGCTATCGGCGTAGCTCATCCTGTATCCGTACTGGTAGAAACCTTTGGCACCGGCAAAATCAGCGAAGACAAAATTGCTGAATTAGTTTGCAAGAACTTCTCTCTGAGCCCGACCGGCATTATCAAAGAATTAGATTTGCTGCGTCCTATTTACAAACAAACTGCTGCTTATGGTCATTTCGGTCGTACTGATGTAGATCTGCCGTGGGAACATACCGACAAAGCAGCTGCTCTGCGTGAACAAGCAGGTTTATAATCCGATAGCTTAGTGCTTTATGACAAGACAAATAGATAGTGCTTTCCTGCATCGTGCCCTGAAGTATTATTATGGTTATGATAGCTTCCGCAATGGGCAGGAGGAGATTGTCACTAAAATTCTGCACGGTCAGCCTGTTCTGGCCGTGCTTCCTACTGGTGCTGGTAAAAGTATCTGCTTTCAGCTGCCATCACTGCTTTTAAAAGGTGTTACCTTGGTTATTTCACCTTTGATTTCATTGATGAAGGATCAGGCGGAGGCCTTAACGGCACGGGGAATTCCTGCGGCGTATCTGGATAGTAGTATGACGGGTAATGAGTATGGCAAGGTACTTCATGCTGCTTTAAATAAAGAATGTAAATTTCTTTATGTAGCACCGGAGCGTTTAGCTAATCCTCAGTTCGTAGATTTTGCGCAAAAAGCGTATATTACTATGGTGGCAGTGGATGAGGCTCATTGTGTATCCCAATGGGGTCATAGCTTCCGTAAGGATTACTATAATATTCCGGATTTTATCGATGCTTTGCCACATAAGCCACTGATTGCGGCATTTACGGCAACGGCAACACCAGATGTCCGCAAGGATATCTGTCTTAGGTTGAATATGCCAGATGCGTATATTGTGGTAACAGGATTTGACCGTCCCAATTTGCATTTTGCTGTAGAAAGGACGCAGGATAAGGACCGTAGCTTACTGGAATTTTTACGTAAGCACAAGAATCAATGCGGCGTTATCTATTGTGCTACCCGTAATAAGGTAGAGCGTGTTACTCAGCAATTACAGCGTCAGGGATATAGGGCTTTGCGATATCATGCAGGACTTACCCCTGAGGAACGGCGGGATAATCAGAATTTTTTCGTAGGTGGACAGGTGCCGCTGATTGTAGCTACGAATGCCTTTGGTATGGGCATTGATAAGGCTGATGTACGTTTTGTCGTGCATTATAATATGCCTAAGGATATAGAAAGTTATTATCAGGAGGCAGGACGTGCCGGACGAGATGGTCTGCCGTCAGAATGTATTTTGCTTTATGATAAGGCGGATATTGCCGTTAATACTTATCTTGTAGGCCATGATCAGCCTGACTTAGCGTGGAAAGAGCATGAGCTGCAGCTTTTAGAGAAGATGATTTATTACTGTAATACTTCTAACTGCCTGCGTAAGGTGCTTTTAGAGTATTTTGGTGAAAAAGCACCGCAGAAATGTAATAATTGCAGCAATTGTGATATCAATAAAAATGCCAGCTGGCGTAAATTTCTTAAGCTCTAACTTAAAAAGCAGGACCTCAATTAATTTTGAAGTCCTGCTTAATTTTTTTTACTGTTTTATGTAATTTTTGGTAAGTGGATTATTCGATTTCAAGAGTATGACCTGGATTTACGACTAAAACTTTACTGGAAGTAGTTTCTTCTACAACAGCTTTGAAGGCCATAACGTCTTGAGCGATGGGTGGCCAAGTGTTGTAATGTACAGGAATAACATATTTTGCTTTCAGAAAATCACAGGCAATAGCTGCATCGTTGGGGTCCATAGTGAAATTACCGCCGATGGGCAGTACGGCATAATCAAATTTGTCCAGACGCTGCAGAAGCTGCATATCGCTAAATAAAGCAGTGTCGCCGGCAAAATACAGTGTAGTGCCGTAAAAATCGACAACGACGCCGCAAGCATGACCGCCGGGAACACCTGCACCATGGAAAGCGGGAGTCAGGCGTAATTTGCCGAAGGGGAAGGTAAAGGTGCCACCCAAGTGCATTGCATGAGCACGGCAACCGTCGTTTTCAGCCATAGCAGCAATTTCAGCAGTAGTAATGATTAAAGCATCGCAGTTTTTAGCGATTTCAAACGCACTGCCAAGATGGTCGAAATGAGCGTGGCTGATGAAAATATAATCAGCTTTTATATCTTTAGCTGTTAATCCTTCAGGATTGTCATTTAGGAACGGATCGAAAATCATAGTCTTACCGTTTTTAGTAATAGAGAAACAAGCGTGGTTGATATAATGGAATTGTGCAGTCATAATCATGCCTCCTTGTATGTGCAGAATAATACTGTCTGACTGTCATAAGCAGTTTATAGTGACAGCAGAATATCTATTTATATTATATAGGGAAATAGAACTTTTGTGAATGATATTCTAAATAATAAAAGTAAATAAAGCCGTTGAGTGACAACCATCAGATTTCTCTCTTCATTCGAAGATGGTTCACATAAAATGAGTGCCGAGGGTTCGGCGTTTTGCGTACTTCATTGAACATACCTGAGCAATCTTGCAAGGAAAGCCGAGCAAATACTAATTTTCTTCGGTAAAAGTAGTTATTCGTGTGTTTTGTTTCACTATATACTAAATATTTCTATTATAGTAAATTAGAAATGTGAACTTTCGCTAAATGAGTTTGCCTCTCCGTGTAAGGATAGGTGCCTAACGTAGTGAGGTGGAGAGGTCTTACACACTTCGCATATTTGTACCTTTCTTATGGAGGCAGGGATATGGGACTTCTTTAGATAGGTTTTATCTGTGAATAAAATGGAAGAATATCGTGAAGAACTTTACATAACCTAGTAAAATAGAGTATTATTGTAATTATGAATACAATTAGGAGTATGGATATATGCAATATAAAAATTTAATGCTTGCTTTAGCAGCTACCGGCTGCTTGTTTGTAAATCTGGCGTCAGCAAATGCTGCTTCTAAGGATGATGTAACTCAACCACGCGTGTCTACTAATGTAAATCGCAGTAAGGTTGCAGCTAAGCAATGGCCACAGGGTGGCATAAATATTATTACTGATAGTAATGGCAAAACAAAAGATATTATCGTAAAAGATAAGAATGGCGAAAAAAAGTTAAGCGATAACGATAAGGACAAACGTAAATATAAAGACGAAGAGCATCGTCGTAATCGTGATAAGGATAAAAAAGAAACTAAGCGTTTCGAGTCTAAAAATGAACAAGTAAAAAATGCTTCCGATGATAAAGAGCAAAACAAGAAGAAAAATGGTAAAAATACCTTTGGCGGGATTGAGTTACCCGAAGATTATCGTAATATAAGTATTTATGGTGACCCTGTAGTGGATAAATCTCAGGCAGTAGCTTTGATCAAGGCTTATAATCCTGATGTACAATTAGCTTGCAGTGTGGAAGAGTTAGTTGATTTGTATTGGGAAGAAGCAGGCAGGGAAAATGTTCGTCCGGACCTGGCTTTAGCACAGTCCTTGATTGAAACAGGTTATTATCGTTATGGTGGGGATGTACGTCATCATCAGAATAATTTCTGCGGTTTAGGTACTACTGGCGGTGGTGTCCGCGGTGCTTCCTTTAAGACACCGCAGATTGGTGTTCGTGCTCACATTCAGCATTTGTTGGCCTATACCCAGAAGAAGCGTCCCCAGACTAAAATCGTTGATCCTCGTTATGAATTGGCACATAGCATCCGCGTTGAGCGTGGTGTCGTTGATACTTGGGCAGGATTGAATGGTACTTGGGCTATGGGGTCCTCCTACTGTGAAAAGATTATGGCTACTTATCAGAAAATGCTGCTTCAGCCTGTAAGCGAGCGTCATGATGAAGATGAGGATAAGAAGCAAGATAAGAAAAAGGCTAAAAAACGTACAATGCGTGAGCGTGTAGAGGAATTGCTGCGTGAGCGCAATCGTTAATGATTTATAAATAAGCATATTGGGAAAGGGAGTTTTAAAATGCATATTGTATTAGTTGAACCTGAAATTCCGGGCAATACCGGTAATATTGCACGTCTGTGTGCGGCAACAGGATGTCATCTGCATCTTGTACGTCCGTTAGGTTTTTCTGTGGAGGATAAATATTTGAAACGTGCCGGCCTTGATTATTGGCATTTAGTAGATATTCATTATTATGACAGTATTTATGAAGTTTTGGAAAAATATAAGGATAATAGCAAGTTTTTATTGACTACTAAAGCACATAAATCTTATGCGGATGTTAAATATGATGCTGATAGCTTACTGATTTTCGGTAAGGAAACAGCAGGATTGCCGGATAAACTGCGTGAAGAATATCCTGATGATTGTGTACGTATTCCGATGATTGAAGAAGCCCGTTCTTTAAATTTGTCCAACTCAGTAGCTATTGTTGCTTATGAGGCTCTGCGTCAAGTGGATAATTTTGCCGGACTGACTTTGTACGGAGGCGAGTATAAATGATTATTATTAAAGAATTTGATTTTGACGCTGCACATTATCTGCCTGCTTATAACGGTAAATGTGAGCATCTGCATGGCCATACTTATAAATTGGTGGTAAAGGTGGAAGGTACTCCTGACCACGAGGGTATGGTTATTGATTTTATTAAATTGAAGAATTTAGTTAAGGCAGAGGTCTTGGTACATTTAGATCATGCTTGTATTAATGATGTTATTCCTGTTCCGTCAGCAGAAAACATTTCTGTATGGATTTGGAATAAGCTGGAAGGATTGCTGCAAAGTGACCATTATCATCTGTATGAAGTAGAAGTTTGGGAAACACGCACCAGTGGTTGTGTGTATAGGGGTGAATAAGTTGAAAGATGTACAAAGTGAGAAGGATTTACGCCGTATTCCGCTGAAGCATGTAGGTATTAAGGATTTACGTTGGCCGATTGAGTTGCGTGATAAAACCTGCGGTACTCAGCATTCTGTGGCACGTGTGATGTTGGCAGTTGACCTGCCTCATGATATGCGTGGTACACATATGAGCCGTTTCGTAGAGTGCTTGCGTACTTTAGGACCTGTTAGTTTGGGCGAAATCGAGGGGATTTTAGATAAGCTCAAAGAGCATTTGCAGGCGGAAAAAGCTTTTATGCAATTAGAATTTCCTTATTTTATTACGAAAGCAGCACCGGTCAGCGGTATGACTGCGCCTATGGATATGGACTGTGTTTATAAAGCAGAAAAAGGCGAAAAATTTAAACTGCGTATTACCGCTGTAGTGCCTGTGCAGACTTTATGTCCTTGTTCTAAGGAAATTAGTGATTATGGTGCACATAACCAACGTGCTTGGGCGAAAATAGAAATCGTTGCGAAAGAAATGGTCTGGTTAGAAGAATTGGCACAGATGGCTGATGAAGCTGCCAGTGCACCGGTTTATGGTCTTTTAAAACGTCCTGACGAAAAATATGTTACGGAACACGCTTATGAAAATCCTCGCTTCGTTGAAGATGCTGTACGCGAATTAGCACTTTTATTAGATGAAGATAAGCGTATTACCTGGTATCATGCCGAAGTCGAAAGCCAGGAAAGTATTCATAATCATAATGCTTTTGCTGTTGTAGAAAAAGGAGAAGAATAATGCTGCTGAAAATAAACCGTGAAATGCTGACCGAGGCGATTGCCTCTATTGGTGCACATCAGACAAGTCTGCCGATTTTTGCGAAGAAAGCAGAGATTCTGCCTTATAAATTAATCGAAGTGCGTACTCCTGCGGCTAATATCATTAAACAGGAAATGTTGGCGGCCGGCGGTGACGCTGTTGTGCCTACAGGCTGTATTTTAAATGCTGATAAATATGTGGATGTGTTGCTTTTAGGTACACGTAAACATTATCAGCTACTTTTAGGTAAATTGGCGCAGATGCCTTATTTCGGTATCGAAAAGATTGTTGCGGAATTGCAGGCAGTTTTAGAGCCTGCACCGTTGAAAACTGTTTTGGCTGACGGTCGCGAACTGAGCTATGAGCAGATGTGCGTCATGGGCATTTTAAATATTACTCCTGATTCCTTCTATGCAGGCAGCCGCGTTCCTGTTGTCGACGACGTAGTAAAAAAGGCCGGCTTGATGCTAGCACATGGTGCCGGTATTTTAGATATCGGCGGTGAAAGTGCACGACCGGGCAGTGACAGCGTCGATGGAGAAGAAGAACGTAACCGTGTTATTCCTGTAATCAAGGCTGTTCGTGCTGCGTATCCCCAAGCTGTTATTTCTATTGATACTTATCGTGCAGATACTGCGGAAGCCGCTTTGGCCGCCGGTGCAGATATCATCAACGATGTTACTGCTATGGAAGCAGATCCGAAGATGGCGGATTTAGTAGTTAAATCCAAAGCACCGATTATTTTAATGCATATGCGCGGTACACCGAAAAATATGCAGCAGAACTGCGAGTACAAAAACGTAGTAGAAGAAGTCGCTGCTTATTTATATCAAAGAGCAGAATTATTGCGCAGCCGCGGTGTTGGTGCAGAAAAGATTATTTTAGATCCGGGCATCGGCTTTGCGAAAACAGTGGAGCAAAACTTGCTTTTAATGCGTGATTTACATACTCTGACCAGCTTTGGTTATCCTGTGCTTTTGGCAGCTTCTAGAAAATCTACCATCGGTACTGTTTTAGGCGGTATTCCTGCCGAAGAACGTCTTGAGGGTACTATGGCTACTAGTTTGCAGGCTGTATATGCAGGTGTGCAAATGGTACGTGTCCATGATGTAGAAGCTAATATTCGTGCTATCCGTATGTTGGAAGCAATTCTACATCCGGAACGCTTTGTCGAAAAATAAGGCAGGGATATTATGCAAGCCGATATTAAAGAAAAGCATCTTGCTTATGTTGCTTTAGGCAGTAATTTGGGCGATAAAGAAGCCAATTTACAAAAGGCTGTGCAACTATTAGTAGAGCATGGGGTAGAGGTGGTTAAAACATCTGCCTTTCTCTGCACAGAGCCTTATGGTGTTACGGACCAGCCACAGTTTTTGAATGCTGTGTGCTGTGTGCGGACTGACCTGGAGCCTGAAGAGCTGTTACATTTATTGTTAGCCATTGAACAAGAAATGGGTCGCGTTCGTCTGCGTCATTGGGGTGAACGTAATATAGATTTAGATTTATTATTGTATGAAAATCAAATTCTGACTACCGATGATTTAAAGCTACCACATCCGGATATGCAGAATCGCGATTTTGTTTTGCTGCCCTTGGCAGAAATCGCTCCTGCACTTGTTCATCCGGTATTGGGGAAAACGATAGCTTGTCTAGCAGAAGAGCTGCAAGCACGTTAAATTTTAGAGGAGGCTGATGTCATGGAAATTAGCAAAACAGAATTATTACAACGCTTTACCGCCTATGCTGAAATTGATACTGCGTCTGATGATAAAAGCACAAGCTTTCCCAGTTCTGCCAAAGAATTAGACTTGGCGAAATACTTGACCAAGGAATTAACGGAACTTGGATTTAGCGATGTAGAAATGACTGAATATGGTTATGTATTAGCGACAGTACCTGCTAATGGTGTAGATGTCGCTCCTGTTATCGGCCTGATTGCACATATGGACACCAGCTGTGAAGCCAGCGGTGCTAATGTGGATGTACAACTGCACGAAAATTATGACGGCGGTATTCTGAAGCTTAGTGAAAATGCTAAATTAGACCCGGCAGAATTTCCTGAGCTGGCTAACTATGTAGGTCAGGATATTATCACTAGTGATGGCACTACACTTTTAGGTGCTGATGATAAGGCCGGCATTACTGCTATCGTCACTGCGTGTCATTATTTGTTGCAGCATCCGGAAATCAAGCATGGTAAAATCCGTTTGGCCTTTACTCCTGATGAAGAGGTTGGCCGCGGCACTGAGCATTTCCCGTTAGCACAATTTGCTGCTGATTTTGCTTACACTGTCGACGGTGGTGCATTAGGCGAGCTCAACTACGAAACTTTTAATGCGTGCAATGTTCATGTTGTTTTTCATGGCGTCAGCGTCCATCCGGGCAGCTCTAAAAATAAAATGCGTAATGCGGTAACTATGGCTGCTGAATGGCAGATGAGCCTGCCTAGTGGTGAACGTCCGGAATATACTGAAGGATATGAAGGTTTTTACCATACTCTGCGGATTGAAGGCGGTACCGACACAGTAGAGATTGATATGATTTTGCGTGACCATGATAAACAAATTCTGGAAAAACGCAAAGCTTATCTTTTGGCTCTCACCGAGCTGATGCAGAATAAATATGGTCAAGGTACTGTAGAATGTATCCTGCATGACTCTTATTCTAATATGCGAGAATATATCATGCCGGTGTTTGAAATTGTAGAGCGTGCAGAAAATGCTATGCGTAGAGCTGGTGTGGAACCGGTGCTGGTTCCTGTACGTGGTGGTACTGATGGCTCATCCTTATCTGCAATGGGCTTACCTTGTCCGAACCTCTTTACCGGTGGTCATAATTTCCATGGCCGTTTTGAATATCTGCCTTTGCAATCTTTGGCGAAAATCACTGAGATTGTTGTAAGATTAGTGGAAGCAGAATAAATTTTTAGTGGCGAGAAACTTTTCTTCTAGTTGCATTCGCTACTACCGCAATGTTAGAAAAGTGCTTATCTGTTTTCCGATTAAAGCACTAGAAGATGCAACAAAAGTAAATAATTAGTATATTTTTATACTCTGTCATACATTTTGTGTATGGCAGAGTATTTTTGTGCGTAAAATTATTTATGGATGTTTGAAGGTGTAAAAGTCATATTATTAGCTATATTATTAAAAGATATAACTATTAAACACAAAATTAAGAAGCATAGCATTTTCATCCATCTATGAGATGTCTACAAACTTTAATTTATTAGCATACAAAAAAATCTTGGTTAACCTGACTTTGCAGTCAAATAAGATGAAATGTAAATAAAGTAACATTAATAAAAATGTGATTTTTTGTGTAAAAATATTTTGGAATAACTTGAAATAAAAATAATAAAGGTGCTAAAATACAGCTGTATAAGATAATTATTATCTATATAATATATCTTTATTAAGAAAGGTTGGTTTTGTATGAAAAAGACGATGGCAAGAAGCTTGGCTCTTAGCGCTTTAATGGCATTCGTAATTACCGGTAGTGCAATGGCGGCAGGGGGGGAGGGTGGGGGTGGTTGTGGGTTTATAATCACTAAAGATGCAGGCGAATATGCAGGTGTAGTCAATAAAAATAGTGATTTAACCTTAAAAAATGATACCGGCATAGTTTTCAATAAAAATAAAGTTGGTGACAACAAATTCGCTATTCATATGAGGGGTACTGATGATAAAATTGCTAAAACTACAATAACTTCTAACAAAATTACATTTGTTAGTACAGAAAAACCGAGCTTTAGCAATAACTCTGATATCAGTAGTGATTATAAAGGTGCAAACAATTTTGCAGCTTGGCTGGACGGAAATACTAATTTAACTATTAATACAGGAGAATTATATGTTGGCTCTGAGGGAATGGGCGACAGAGGTTTCCAATTAAAGAATAAAAATAATACATTGAATATTAATGCTGATAAAGTTGTTGCGTATGTTGGTGATGGCTTTATTAATGCTCAAGGTCCTTACCTGCAAGAAGGTAATTCTGTAGTTAATTTAGGTACAGCTGATAAAGCTATTGGCCATTTTGAAGCTCATAGTACATTTGGTAAGGGCGATTATGGTGTAGCTTTATTACAAGCAAATGAAGGTAATATTGTTAATTTGTTTGCCGATAAAGCTATTTTAGATGGTGCTAATAGTTCTATGGGCGGCGTAATTGGCACTGGTGGCTGGGGCACCGTTAATGTAACAGCTAATGACTTGAATATTGATGGTAATATTTGCGGCAGTTATGGCGGCATGAATACTGTTGGTAAAAAAGCTCTCATAAACGTTAATGCAGGAACTCTTAATATGACTGGTGATATTAATGTTGGTAGCAAGGGCATTAATAGTAGCGACTTTTCTCGAGATACTGAGGTTAATCTTAATGTAGCAGGACAAGCTCAAATTAAGGGTGATATTAACGTTGTTGGTAATAATGGTAAGAATGCCAATGAAAAAGATAATAGTGTATTGAATCTTACTTTTAATGGAAACTCTGTAATTGATGGTGACATCAATGTTAAAGGTTCCGATAAAAACACTAATGCTACAGTAAATCTTGGTGGTACCGGTGATATGTCTGCCTCTAAGGGTGTCTTTAATGTAGAAAAGAGCGGTAATGTTAATTTTACTGGTGGCAATTGGGTTGTAAATCAGTGGATAGGCGATGGTACTGGTGATGTTAGTGTTGCTGATGATGCTAATGTCGATGTTGCTGGTAATATGCAAGTGAATACCTTTGCTCTTGATGGTAGCACAACATTGAAGGGTGAGAATGTTTCTATTAATACCAATACCTTAACAGGTAATAATGGTGTTGTGAATACCGATAGCTTAACTAACAAAATTGTAGCTGATAATGCTAGTGGCGTAGATGGTTTAACCGTACATGGTAACGGTGCCATTGCGGACCAAATTTTCCAAGATAAAGCGAATGCCGATAAATTGGCAGGCGTTGTAGTTGGCGGAGCAGACAATGCTG
>OGPF01000288.1_pt1 | contig 32737 bp, 24 predicted proteins | sample 1552871 | NCBI WGS metagenome assembly OGPF01 (sample SAMEA2580276, study PRJEB22360) | human gut metagenome | biome: human gut; feature: human-associated habitat; material: faeces | place: Denmark | collected 2008/2010
AATGCAGGATGTCGGCCTGGCGGAACGTGACGTTCGGCAGCGCGCCGTATTTCTTCTTCGCCCGCTTGAGCATGTTGGCGGAGAAGTCCGTCGCGAGAAGCGAGCGGCAGCGCTCGGCGATGGCGCCGGTGAGCAGTCCCGTGCCGCAGGCGCATTCGAGCACCGCGTCGTCTGGCGTGATACGGGAACTGACGGCGGCAATGAGCGCCTTGTGCGTTTCTTTATTAAAGATGTCGGCGAAGAGGTCATAGACCCCCGCGACGTTGTCCCAGAACATGAGTATTTTCCTCTCAACGTGATTTGTTTTTCTACACGATAGCAGAAACGCGCGGAAAATGCTACTCTCAAGAGAAAGAAAAAACGAAAAATTAAGGGAGAGGATCCTACTTTTTGTGCTTTTTATAAAAAGACTTGCCATCGGCGCACGGGTGATATATAGTCTTTATAAAGATTTCGCAAAGAAACTGCATTTTTGCGTTAAGGAGTCGAATGATGAAACGAATTTGGTCGCTGTTCGCCGTGCTGGCGCTGCTGTGCGCGCTGACGATTCCAGCGCGGGCGGCGCAGCGTACGCGGAGCCCGCCGCACAGACGTTGAGCGAGGAAGAGCTCGCGCGCTCGGAGGAGAACACCACCAAGGTGCGCAAGATCTGGGCGGTGGCGGCGCTTATCGGTGTGGTGTGCTTTGGCGGCGCGCTGGGCATGGCGCATTCTGTTGCAAAGGCGGCGAACAACATGGCCGAACAGCCCGAGGCGGCGGGGCAGATCCGCACGTCGATGATGATGGGTCTTGTGTTTATCGAGACGGTCATCATCTATGCGCTGATCGTGGCCATCCTGATCATCTTCGTATTGTGACGATAACGAGAAAAGTGGAATAGAGCGGCGGAAGGGGGCAGCACTGTCTCCTTCCGTTGCTCTATTTATTGAAGAAAAAGGGGAGGGGTCAGGGCTCTGTTAAGAAGACGAAAAGATGCTGTAAAGCGGCGGTTAATCATGAAGGAAGACTTGCATTTCCTGCGTGCAGGTGGTATAAATAAGTGCTGCATCCCAAGCAGAAATTGGATGATAGAAACAAAAGGGGGTAGGGCGCGTGGATAAGAAAAAGCGAACGCGCGAGCTGATCGTGTTCGCCGTGATCGTGCTGGCGCTGCTGGCCGGATGTTTGCTCACGCCGTCAGGCGGCGAGAGCGAACCGATCCAGGAGGTCATGCGTGACGCGGTGCTGCACGAGCAGAACAAGGTGAGCCTGTTTGGCCTGATCGAGGTGAACCCGGGGCTCATCTCCGCCTACACCGTGACGGGTATTTTAATAGTATTCGCCCTTGTGTGCCGGCTTTTTGTGATCCCAAAATTCAAATATGTGCCCGGCAGGTTCCAGCTCGTTTTAGAGCAGATCGTCGGCATGTTCGACGGCCTGGCCGAGGGCAGCAGCCCGCACCGCAATAAATTCCTGCGGGCGTACATCTTCACCGCTGGTGTTTACATCTTTGTCAGCACGCTCTTTGAGCTGCTCGGCATTCAGGTGGTGACCACCTCAGGCCACGCCGTCAGCCTGCCCGCGCCGCTGTCCGATATCAACGGGGCGATCGCGCTGGGCGTGATGAGCTACGGCGTGATCCTCTTCGGCGGACTGATCGCCGCGGGCGTGGGCGGATTTCTGCACGCGCTCAAGGATTTCTCGCTGCCGATCTCGATGAGCTTTCGACTCTTCGGCGCGCTGCTTTCCGGCGCGCTCGTGACGGAGCTTGTGTATTACTACGCGGCGCTTTCCTATGTGCTGCCGGTCATCGTGGGCGTGATGTTCACGCTGCTGCACGCACTGATCCAGGCGTATGTTTTAACGATGCTGGTGTCGACGTTCTACGGCGAATCGACCGAAAAGCACGAGAAAAAGCCCAAGGCAAAAAAGGTGAAAAAATCCCGCAGCGAAACGGCTGCCTGAAGAAAGAGGTAAAATTGCCATGAAAACGATGAAGAAATTCGCAGCGCTGATGATGCTGCTGTGCGCGCTGATGATCTGCACCATTCCGGCCCTCGCCGCAAACGAGAGCGGCAGCGACAGTGATGTGACCGAGACCGTGAACGTCACGGCCGGCAGCAACGACAACGACGTGACCTCTGCCAAGGCGATGGGCTCGGGCGTGATGATCGGCATTGCGTGCCTTGGCGGCGCGCTGGCCATGGGCATTGCGGTCGGCAAGTCGAGCTTCAGGCAGGGGGGCCCCCCCCCCCGCCAGCCCGAGGCCACAAGTCAGATCAGAACCACGATGATGATGGGCCTTGTGTTTATCGAGACGGTCATCATTTACGCCCTGATCGTGGCGATCCTCATTATCTTCGTCCTTTGATGAAGAACACTCCCAAAAAGGAGGGGCTTTGAATGCCGCTTAATATCAATTTGCAGCAGATCCTGCTGCATGCGCTGAACTTTGTTATCCTGTTCGGCGCGATGTATTTTCTGCTCTACAAGCCTGTGAAGAGCTTTATGGACAGCCGCAAGGCGCACTATGAGAAGATGGACGAGGATGCCAAGGCCGTGCTTGCCGAGGCCGAGAAGACGAAGGCCGGCTATGAAGCGCAGCTCAAGAGCGCCGACGAGGAGATCGCACGCAAGGTGGAAAACTGGAAAGCTGGACTGGGCAAGAAGATAGAGAAGGCCAACGAGGAGCTTGCGCACATGGAGGGTTATCGCTTCAAGTGCTAAGGCACACGCCTGGCCCATACGCTTTACTTTTCTTATGTGTTTTCTATCTTTCTCATACGTTCTACCTAAAATATAGCTTAGGGAAATGACAGATTTGTTCAACTATAAGCGGCGTGCCGCAACCGTAGCCCATGTGGGACGGCTCAACATCGGTGGAGACAATCCTGTGCGCGTCCAGTCGATGACCACAACCTCGACCCTCGACACCGAGGGGAGCGTGGCGCAATGCAAGCGCATCATCGACGCAGGAGGCGAACTGGTGCGCCTGACCACACAGGGACGGCGAGAGGCCGAGAACTTGGCCAACATCAGCCGCCAGTTGCGCGCAGAGGGCTACACGCAGCCGCTTTGTGCAGACATCCACTTCAACGCCAACGTGGCCGACGTGGCCGCATGCCATACAGAGAAGGTGCGCATCAACCCTGGCAACTACGTCGATCCGGCCCGTACCTTCAAGCACCTGGAATATACGGACGAGCAATACGCACAGGAACTGGAAAAGATCGAGGAACGACTGACGACGTTTATCGACCTCTGCAAGGAGCACCATACGGCGGTACGCATTGGCGTGAACCACGGAAGCCTCTCCGATCGCATCATGTCGCGCTACGGCGACACGCCAGAAGGTATCGTGGAGAGCTGCATGGAGTTTCTTCGCATCTTCCGCAAGCACAACTTCGACGACGTGGTCATCTCCATCAAGGCGTCCAACACGGTTGTCATGGTGCGGTCAGTACGCCTGCTGGTAGCGGAGATGGATCGCGAGGACATGCACTACCCACTCCATCTCGGTGTAACCGAGGCGGGTGAGGGCGAGGACGGACGCATCAAAAGTGCCGTGGGAATCGGCGCACTCCTTGCCGATGGTATCGGCGACACCATCCGCGTATCGCTGAGCGAGGAGCCGGAGGCGGAGATTCCCGTCGCCAAGCACCTCGTGCGCTACATCCGGCGCAAACAGGGACATCTCCTCGTGCCGGGCGTACAGGCCAAGAACTTCGACTACCTGCGGCCGGAGCGTCGCAAGACGCAGGCTGTGGGACCTATCGGCGGCACACAACCGCCCGTGGTCATCGTGTCGGAGGTGCAAGGCGCGAAAGAGGGAGTTACACAGGGTCAGGAGGCGCTGCGCCCCGACTACATCTATGTGGGGCAACAGATGCCTGACCAACCCGTAGAGGGACAACGCTACATCGTTGATTTCAACGCCTTTGGACGGGAGCTGCAGAAACACATGGACGTGGCCGACTATATGTTTCCTATCTTCCCCTACAATGCCATGCCTTATATCTCGGCGGTGCCCGACACGGCGCCCATCTTCCTGGTGCTGCCCTATGGTAGTTGTGCCGAGGAGTATAAGGCGTGCCTGAAGGCAAACCCCAACGTAGTGGTGGTCGTACCGAGCCAGCATCAGAACCGACTCGGAGAGCAGCGCGCACTCGTCCACGAACTGATGGCAGAGGGTATCGAGAATCCTGTGGTCTTCGCACAAGCCTACAAACACTCGCAGCAGGAGAAGGCAGACCTGCAACTGGAGGCGGCTGCGGACATGGGTGCGCTGATGATGGATGGACTGACGGACGGACTCTGGCTAATGAACGATGGCGACATTGCCATGCAAGATCTCACCGACACAGCTTATGGTATCCTGCAGGCAGGGCGACTGCGCATGGTCAAGACGGAGTATATCTCCTGTCCGGGCTGCGGACGCACGCTCTACGACCTTCGGACGACGATCGCACGGGTGAAGGAAGCCACCAAGAGCATGAAGGGTTTGAAAATTGGCATCATGGGATGTATCGTCAACGGGCCGGGCGAGATGGCAGACGCCGACTATGGTTATGTAGGGGCTGGCGTGGGACGCATCGCCCTCTATCGTGGCAAGGTATGCGTGGAGCGTGGTATTCCAGAAGCCGAAGCCGTGGAGCACCTTCTCCAGCTTATCAAGGAAGACCAAGAACGAGGACAGAAGAAATAACTTCTGAACGTACGTTTTTCGAAATAGAAACGGATTCATCCGATAACACTGTGGCAACCCTGTCCACATGCGTTATCGGATGAATTGTATTAGGGAATTGGAGCTATTCCAAGCTGATGTGTTGTGCGCGCACCTCGTCGGAAAGGAATATACGGGCATGGTCTTGAAACTTGTCTGCACGCTCGGTGGTGAAATAGCGAACGGTACCCTGCTTGGTGCAGCGTGTTTCCATTTCGGGATGGCGATGGAGGTAGTCGTGCAAACTGCTGGCTATATACGATCCTTGTGCCACCACACTGACTCCCTTGGGGACGTAGCGACGGATGGTGGGCAGAAGAATGGGGTAATGGGTGCAGCCGAGGATGAGCGTATCAATGGCTGGGTCGGTATGGAGGATAAGATCGATACGCTTCTTGACAAAATAGTCAGCACCAGGGGTGCCCGCCTCGTTATTCTCAATGATAGGCACCCAGAGCGGACAGGCCACACCTGTAACGGTGATGTCGGGCGATAGTTTCTTGATTTCAAGGGCGTAGCTATGGCTACGGATCGTGCCCTCGGTGGCAAGGATGCCGACATGGCGGGAACGGGTAAGATTGCCCACGATCTCGGCCGTGGGACGGATCACACCCAGCACGCGACGTGCCGGGTCGATCAGGGGAAGGTCGTTTTGCTGAATGGTGCGCAACGCCTTGGCAGAAGCTGTGTTGCAGCCCAGGATGACTAGATGGCAACCCATCTCAAACAGTTTAACGACGGCCTGGCGTGTGAACTGATAGACCACGTCGAAGGACCGAGAACCATAGGGTGCGCGTGCATTGTCGCCCAAATAGACATAGTCGTACTGGGGCAACTGTTGGCGGATGCCCTGAAGAATGGTCAGTCCGCCATAGCCGGAATCGAAGATACCGATAGGTCCGGGAGTTTGTGGGAGAGTCATAGTGATGAGTTTATTATCTTGAAATATCGTGAGGAAACACGGACAACAGCGAGACCATGAAAGGAAACACAGGAAACCACGAGACCGTGTGTGGAAAGACAAGCGAGAGGGTAAGGGCGCGGGACGCTCCTACTTTTTCCCACTCAACTCCTGCTTGAGTAGGAGCGTAATCTCATCGCCTTGTGCACTATCGGCATAGGGGAGGTTGTCGCCGTCACTATTGAGGACAAAGGCGTAGCCTCGCTGGCGGGCAATCTCTGCCACAGCGGCCAGCAACTTGCGTTTAGCTGGAGCATAGGCTCGCAGGGTCTCACGTGCCAGCAGTCGCTCGCCTTCGGCCTTGAAGGCAATATTCTGGCTCATCAGCTCCTGAAGTTCGGCCTGGCGCTTGCGGCGGATAGAGGTGGCTAGGTTGCGTTGCTGGTCGAGAAACTCCTCGTACTTCAACGAGAAGTCGTCAGCGGAGCGTTTAGCCTCACGGGCGTACTCCGTCTTGAGAGAATCGACATAACGTCCCGCAGCCTGGTATTCGGGCATGGAACGCAGCACTTCCTCCTGGCTGAACCAAGCAAACCGTAGGGTGGGCGTAGATTCGGGCGCAGTCTCTTCAGTGACTGAGAGCGAGAGGGGCGCAGCAGCCTCTTGCGCAGTGGCAAGGATTGGGAGGCTCGCGAACAGAAGAGTGTAAAGGGTCTTTTTCATCTTCATTTCTTGGTTGATAAGCGATTGTGAGTAAAAGCGGTCAAGGGCAGACAGACCCGATGTCTATCTGCCCTTGACTGCATAACGGGTCGATGCGGCGTCGACTTACTTCATCTTGGCAAGCTCTGCCTTCACCTCGACGGTGATATCCTTGCTGATCGTGTCGTTGATGTAGAGAGGCTGACCGCCGTCCTTCTCCATGATATAGACGTAACCACCCGCCTTAGCAACAGATGCAATAGCCGTGCGAACCTTGTCGAGCAACGGTCCGAGCTTACGCTGCTGCTCGTCGTTGAAGGCCTTCTGGTTGTCCTGGGCGGTCTGCTGAATCTTCTGGTACATATCGTTCAACTCACGCTCAGTCTCTTCCTGCTTGGCGGTAGGCATGGTAGCCTTGGCCTTGTCGTAGGCCTCGGCCTTGGTCTGAAGCTCTTTCTGCATGTCCTCCAACTGTTTCTGATACTCGTTGCCCTTGGCCTGCAGCTCGTTCTGAACTGCTACCGCCTCGGGAAGGGACATCAGGAGAGCCTGGGAGTCAATGTGGCCAAACTTCTGTGCAAACATCGTCATCGGTGCGCAAAGCATCAATGCAATCAGTAACTTCTTCATTTTTCTTTTAGCTTAATGATATTATTATTATTGTTTCTTCGTAGATCAATCCTGGCCATAGCCAAGCTTCTGGAGCACCTCATTGCTAATGTCGATCTTCGGCGAGCCATAGATGATGCCCGCGCTATCGCTGGAGCGGTCTATGACAAGGGAGTAGCCGCGCTGGTCAGCAATATCCTTCACGGCGGTGTAGATCTCCTCCTGGATCGGCGTCATCAGGGAGGTGCGCTTCTTGAACAACTCACCCTCCGGACCGAAGTACTTGCGCTTCAGATCTGAAGCCTGCTTTTCCTTGGCCATGATGTCCTCCTGGCGCTTCTTCTTCTGCTCCTCGGAGAGGAAGACTACCTCGTTCTGGTAGTTCTTGTACATCGTGCCAGCCTCGGTAGTGAGGGCTTCGACCTCAGCCTGCCATTTCTTGCTCACCTGGTTGAGCTGCTCGTTGGCGCGCTCATAGGCGGGCACGTTCTTGAGGACGTATTCCATATCGATGAGGGCAAACTTCTGTGCCATCGCCGCCTTCGGAAGGAGGGCGAAGAGAGCGAACAGGAGTAGCGTCCAGGCTTTTGCGCCCATCATCTTGCCAATAGTCTGTTTCATATTCTTTATTGTTTTTGTCTATTCGATATTTTTCGTTGCTATTCCTCGCACGAGCAGTGGATTCTGTCAGACCCTATCCCTTCAGGGATTGCCTCAGGCTCCCCCCCCCATGAAAATCATGGTTCCAGGGGAAGAGGCCCGTGTGTAGGCGGACTTAGAACTCCTGGCCAAGGATGAAGTGGAACTGACTGCCACCCTTGCTGTAAGATCCGTTGTTATAGACCTTGTCGAAACCATAGGCCCAATCGAGACCCATCAGGCCTACCATCGGGAGGAAGATGCGCACACCGATACCTGCCGAACGCTTCATGTCAAACGGGTTGAAGTCCTTGGTCTGTGCCCAGGCGTTGCCCGCCTCGATGAATCCGAGTCCGTAGATCGTGGTATTGCCCAAGAGGAACGGATAACGGAGCTCCAAAGAGAAGCGATCGTAAGCATAGGCGTTGTAGCCAGAGAAGTTGACCTGTGCCTGGGCGTTGTTGGAGATGGAGCCGTTCTCATAACCACGGAGGCCGATAGTCTCCTCGGCATAGCCCGTAGAATAGCCACTCATACCATCACCACCGACGTAGAAGGTCTCAAAGGGCGACTGCTTAAAGCGGTTGTAGGAACCGAGCAATCCCAGTTCGACACGCGTCATTAGCACGAGACTCTTCGTGGAATTGGTCAGTGCGGTGAAGGTGCGGGCCTTGAACTTCCACTTGTAGTACTCCACCCACTTGTACTTCTCCTGCTGCTCCTGCTGGTAGGTAGCCGACTGGGCGTTGGTAGCCAAGTGCTCGTAGTCCTTGCCATCCCACTTAGACCAGGGCGGCGTCATTGTCAGCGATACCATAAACTCGGATCCGCGGCGCGGGTAGAGCTGGTTGTCGGTGGAGGTGCGGTTGAGCGTGACGCTGAGGTTGAGGTTGTTGGCCGTACCGTTGGACATGATGAAGTAGCGCCAGTTGCGCAGGTCATAGCGCTGATAGGCGAGCTGGAGCGAGAGCGTGAAGTAATCGTCAGGCCATCTGAGACGCTTACCCCAACCGACATTCACACCATAGAGTTTGATGTACTTGTCGGGGTCGTAGTAATTCTCGTAATTGTTGTAATTATAGTTGCCATAGCCATACATGTAGTTGTAGTAGTTGTACATGCTGGAACTATTATAGTAGTTGCTCGACACGTCGGTCTGCTTGCTAAAGAAAGCACCCACGCTAAACTGGATGGGGCGGCGTCCGCCAAACCAGTTGGTGGAATACTGTGCAGAATAGCTCTGGTAGTAGGACGCATTGCTCTGTGCGGAGAGCTGCAAGACCTCGCCGTCGCCAATCGGCATCAACCCCTTGTGCTCTTTGTTCTTATGAAAGAGGTTGGCCATGGAGAAGTTGTTGAGTTTCAGTCCCACACGTCCGATAACGCCCGTCTGTCCCCATCCGAACGACAACTCAATCTGGTCGTTGGACTTCTGCTTCAGATTCCAGTCGATATCCACCGTTCCGTTCTCGTAGTTGGGATGCGGGACAGGATTGACCGACTCGGGGTCGAAGTGACCCATGGAAGCAATCTCTCGTGCGGAACGCTGCAAGGCCTCTCGGGAGAAGAGGTCGCCAGGCTTGGTGCGCAGCTCACGGCGGATGACATTCTCATAGAGTCGATCATTGCCATTGATGCGGACACGGCTGATACGCGCCTGCTGACCCTCGAAGATACGCATTTCCAGGTCGATGCTATCACCTACGACGTTGACCTCAGCTGGTTCAAGGTTGTAGAAGATATAACCGTTATTCCAATAAGCATTGCCCACCGCGTCGTCGTCCTCCGTCAGTCGTTTGCTGAGGTACTTTTGGTTATATACATCACCCTTGTGCATACCAAGCAGGGCTGAAAGGTAGTCAGTGGAATAGACCGTATTGCCCACCCAGGTGATGTTGCGGACATAATACTTGATACCCTCATCGACCTCCACATAGACATTGACATGCTTCTCGTCAGCATTCCACACACTATCGCGCAGGATGCGGGCGTCGCGGTAGCCCAGCTCGTTGTATTTGGCTATAAGATTCTTCTTGTCCTCTGCCCAGCGCTCGGGCGTAAACTTCTTCGCTTTGAGGAAGTTGCCCAGCTTTCCTGCCTCGTGGATCTTGGCAAAGGCTCCCTTGCGGAAAAGGCCACCCTTGATCTTGCTGGCAGGCAACTGCTGGTTGCCATGGATATAGATGGTGCGGACCTTCAGTTTCTCGTGTTTATCTATCTCGATGTCGAGGATAACGTGGTTCTTGTTGACCACGTCCTCGCGCTGGCGGATGTTGATTTCAGCGTTCTTATAGCCCTTGTCATCGAAATACTTCTTGGCGATGAGCTTCGCGCGGTCGATCATGTTGGGCGTAATCTGTCCACCCTTGAGCAGTCCGAGGGAGTTTTCGAGGTCGGTCTGCTCGCTCTTCTTCACACCACTATAATTGATGGTGGAGACACGGGGACGCGTCTTGAGGTAGATATGCAGATAGACGTCGTTGCCAACAATCGAGTCGGCTGCGATAGAGACGTCAGAGAAGAGTCCGTGCTTCCAATAGCGCTTCACGGCATCCGTGACGGCATTGCCCGGAATCTCGATCTCCTGCCCGACCTGCAGACCGGAGATATTCGTGAGCACATAGTCCTCGTAGCCTTCCACACCTGACACCTGCAAGCCCGCCAGACGATAGTTGCCTGGCACGCCCGCATAACTGATCGGTGGGTTGACAATCTTCTCTTGTGCGCACACCTTTGCCGCCGTTCCCACCGAGAGAAAGCCGGCAAGCAGCAACACCTTATCTATCTTGTTCATCCTTGTTGATTTTCGTTCTCAATTTGTTTCTCGGTCTTTCCGAAACGACGTTGACGGCTCTGGTAGCTGATGATGGCCTTGTGGAGGTCCTCCTCGTCGAAGTCGGGCCAGTAGGTATCGCAGAAGTACAACTCCGAATAGGCTATTTGCCAAAGCAGGAAATTGCTCACGCGCAGTTCCCCGCCCGTGCGGATCAGCAAGTCGGGATCGGGCATGAAACTTGTCTGCAAATGCTGGGCAATAACCTCCTCTGTGATATCCTCCGATCCAATACGGCGGGAAATGAGAGGATTCCATTTCTCATCGACAATATCCTTGACCGCTTTCACGATCTCCCAGCGCGCGGAATAGCTCAGGGCCACGACCATCGTCATAGCCGTATTGTCCTTGGTATGTTCCTCCGTCTCGCGGAGTTTCTGCTGCACCTCGTCGGGCAGGCGACCCATATCGCCAATGACGCGGAAGCGCACGTTGTTCTTCATGAAGATCTCGTCCTCAAGCGACGAGAGGACCAGCCCCATAAGGGCAGCCACCTCCGTGGCTGGGCGATTCCAATTCTCCGTGGAGAAGGTATAGAGCGTCAGAAACTTGACTCCTAAGCGTGTGCACTCGGAAGTTATTTTCCTGACCGTCTCCACCCCCATCTGATGGCCGTAGGAACGGGGGTTCCCGTGCTCATTGGCCCAACGGCCGTTGCCATCCATGATAATGGCAATATGCTCCGGAATACGGTTCGGATCGAGCGTATTGATCGTTGTTATGTTATTCATCCTCGTTGTGGCAAGTTCTGCACTTGGCCTTGAAACTATATGTGATGGTGAATTGGAGCGTGGAATAGCAATCAGTATTCTTGAAAGCTCCCGTGCTCGGGATATCGTAGGGGTCTTTCTTGCCGTCGAGCTCGTCACTCAACGAAAAGTGTATGGCCCATTCCACTCCGATATTGACTCTCTTGCCAGCCTTGTATTTGATACCAATACCCAGCGGCACATTGGCCGAAAAGACGCTGCTTTTGTCGGTCTGACCATCTAGGGAGACGTAGGTTGCACCCAATCCTGCAAAGACGAACGGCGTGATTGGCTTTGCGCCACGATAGTCGCGTCCCGTCCCGTAGGGCCAGAAGTTGTACTCGTAGGTGAAGCCCACGTCGATAAGTGTATTGTTGAACTCATAAGGGGGCTTTCCTGCAAGGTTGGGATAGTAGTCCTTCACGTCCGCCGACGAACCCTTCATCTTGCCGTAGCTGACATTGGCCCTCACCCCCATGTAGGGCGAGAGATTGTAGCGCCACAGCAGGGAGGCCATGGGCTGGAGGTCCTTGGTGATCGTACTGTTGAAGTCGCCAAGATAGCCCATCATGCCGCCACCAGCACCCACCTCCATGAGATAGGTATCCTCCTCTTGCGCCCGCAATGAAACGGCGGGCAGCAGCAGAAGCAAGATATAGAGCAGCGTTTTCCTCATTCTTGTCTTGATGACTTAGTATATGATCGAACTGATCCCAGTACTTATATTTTTCCTAATATATAATAGGTATAGGTAGCGACGGGCAAAGTCTTGTCGGCCGACTACTTCTTCCAGGCAAGACGATCGAGTCTGCCGCGCCACAACTGTCCGTCACTGTTGAGCAACCAGATATAGTTGTCGGCATCCGCTACGCCTGTGAAGGCTGCTGCCGAAGTCTGAAACGCGGACGGAATAGCCTGTGTCTCCGTTGGCTTCCAGGTAATACCACCATCCTTACTATAAAGGAGCTGGGAGAAGCGTCCCTCTGCATTTGTGCCAAAGGCCAATGCACCGTCGTTATAGGCCGTGATTGTCAGACCGTTGTAGGCCTGGAGAGCATAGCGGTTGTCATCGGCCACATCGACATAGGTCCACGGATAGACGATATGGGTGTCGTTGTAGTCCGTGATCTTCGTCCAGGAGGCTGCATACTTTCTTCCCGTGAGTTTACCAACGATCAAAATGCGGTCCACCTCGTCGTTGGTACGGACGGGCTGACAGGTGTAGCCTGCTATCTCAGTGGGCATCAACTGCTTGTCGTCGCCGATTGTAGTCTCTGTCCAGGAGGATCCCTCGTCGCGAGAGCAAACGATATGGCCCGTAGTGGTAAGCGCAAAGAGTTCCTTACGACTGGCAGCGACAAGGCGCACGAGGCCATTATCGCCGTGACTCTTCTGTTCATAGTGGATGCCGTCCGGGGTAGAGAGCACGACACCTTTGTTGACAAAATACATCTTGCGCCCCATCGTCACCACGCCTTGGTAGGCGTCAGCAGCAATAGGCGTATTGATATCGGGAGTAAGCATCCGCAGATTGCCGTCCTTGCGACTTCCTCCCAGCACAAGGCCACTACCTTCGGCACGTCCGAATACATAGAGACTATCGCCCAGGACGACAGCCTTCATGGCGGTCATGGAAGAGAGTATGGGCTGGTCGGCCATGCGATTCCAATGGAAGTCGTCGCCACTCTGCTGGTGGACGTTGACCTTGACGTCATACTTTCTCCATCCCGTGCCGTCAAGCGACAAGCAGCGAAAGACGCGGGGCTGGCGCAGGTCGAGCGAGTCGGTGGCATCGTAGCGGACCAGACTGTCCTTGTTGATTCCCAACGTGTCGGAGGGAAGACGCTTGATATAGATGAGGGCCGAGTTGCGTGTGGTAGCCGTGACCACCACACGGCTCACGTCGGTACGGAAGGGCAATGAGTCGGGATTGTAAATCTGTCCTTTCACATGGTCGATGACAAAAGGAAAACTCTTACCGACGATGTGGACAAAGTAGGTAGAGTCGCTACCGTCCTTCGCCACCGTATCGCGATATTGCTTCATCGTACCGAGAGAGAAGGAGACGATGCCCGCATCGTTGTAATAAGTATAGGAGTTGTCGACATCGTCATCATCGTTGCCGAGGCAGGAGCTGAGCATTGCGACAGCAGAAAGGACGACCATGAGCGGCCAAATCTTGCGTATCATCATTTTTGATCTATTGTACTTTTTATGCGTTGCCGCTGCTGCCTAAAGCTGGCGGTAGTGCAGCAAAACGGCTTGCCTACCCTTTCGGACGGCGTTTTGCTTGCAAATTTAAGCAGAATAATCGAAATAAGCGCATTTTCAAAGTGTTAATTATGTAAAATAGGGAAGCGAGTGCCCTTTTTTAAGGTTGTTTAGTAGGATACGATTTGAGCACCCTGTTTTCTTGCCAGCGAAAGCAGATTGAGACGAGTAACATAAGAGTCCAAAATCAGCCGCCGATCCAAGGGCAACAGTCACTACTGTTTGCCTGTTCTGCGATTGATTTTGGACTCCCACCCAAGGCCTTTGTCTCAAGTGGTTGTTATCAGACTTTCGTCCGTAGTCTGCTGCCTACTTGATCACGAACTTGTGGAAAGAAGGAGCTGTGCCCACACCCTGTACACGGGCGATATACATGCCAGCGGGAAGGGTGGAAAGGTCGGCCTTGCCACGGGCGCTGGTATTGAGGACGAGCTTGCCATCCTGACCATAGATGCTAACGACACAGGTGACGTCGCCGCCGAAATGGATCTCCTTGGCATTGGCATCAACATAAGCCTTGGTAGAAGTCACCTGTTCTACCTTGTTGGGATCGCTGGCCTCATAGTGATAAATCAGCGTGTAGGCATAGATGGCCTCATCGACATCGTCATCGTCTGCATCAGCCCAGATATCCTCCTCCTCAAGCTGGCTGTTCAAACCGAAGGTGCGGCCGATATTGTACTCGTGGGATGCGGGATAATAGATATCCGAAGCATCGACGGAAGTATTGTAGCGATAGACGTTTTTGGCGACGATGCGCGAGCTGACTACAATGCGGTCCTCGGTGACGTTGCCCAAGTCGTCATAGTCAAACTCCTCGGTATTGGCCAACTCATACTGACCCTCATTGACGCTATAGCGCTTGACATTGGTGATCTGTCCCTTGGCGTTGTACTCATAGACGTTCTTGTTGGCCTCGGTAAATACGGACGGGTCGAAGAAGTCGGAGTAGCTCTCGACAGTAGTGATATGCTGACCAAGCTCATTATAAGTATAAGTGATGATCGCAAACGGATTCTCGTAGTCGTTGGCCCAATACTGTGTCTGGCGTGTCATCCGGTTCTTTGCGTCGTAGGTGTAAACGATATGGGCACTCTGGCTGAGCTCGTCGCTTCCAAAGGAGTTGTAGTTGTCGCGCCACTCTACGTTGCCATTCTTATCATAGCCGTAGGTACACTTCGCCATGAGCTTATAACCCTCATCGTTGTCGCGATTCTGGAAAGCATAATCCACCTCGATTTGGCTCTTGTCGTTAAAGACCAGGCTGTCGTAGTAGATGCTGCCGTTGTAGTCGTGACGCTCCACACGGTTGAAACGGCCTTGGTCGTCATATCCGAAGAGGGTAAATTCATACTCATCGTTGCTGTAGATGGAGGCAAGACGAGTAGACTGAGCCGATGCGGCAGAAGAAAAAAGTGCAGCTGCACCTAAAAGGAGTAATGTTTTCTTCATAACTTAAACCGATAATTTGTTTTTATTTGTCTTTAATATATTTCATGTGCGAAGATAGCACTATTTTCCTAAACGACCAAGCGTTTAGGTGAAAAATTGGATTTTTAGCGTGTTTTTCCCGGAAATTACTCACCTACGAGCATTTTTCCCGCCATTTCCCTCTTTGTAGAGGGGGCAGTCAAAAATGGATAGAGCACAGGTTGGTACGAATGAGCAAGGGCGAGCTACAAGCGGTTTTCCGCTTACAACCCGCCCTTGCAGATATCCTTGGTCTATTCGCCTACAGAGACCAGGTAATAGTTTTTCTTGCCACGCTGCACGAGCAGATACTTGCCGTCGATGAGGTCCTCGGCTGTGACAGGACGGTCGAAGGCCGTGAGCTTCTCCTTGTTAAGGCTCACACCGTTGCCCTTGACGAGCTTGCGCATCTCACTCTTGCTGGGGAAGATCTGCCAACCCTCCTGACAGAAGATATCAACGGCAGGTTGTCCGAGCTGGTCGCGGGAGATCGTATAGTGGGGCACGTCCTTGAATACATCGTTGAGCGTAGCCTCATCAAGCTGCTCCAGCGTCTCGCGGGTAGCCTTGCCGAAGAGGATGTTACTGGCAGCGATAGCCATGTCGAGGTCCTCGCGCGAGTGGACCATTACCGTCACCTCCTCGGCGAGACGACGCTGCAGGGCGCGGCGGCCCGGATCCTGTCTGTGCTCGGTGATGAGCCCCTCGATGGTTTCATGGTCGAGGTCGGTGAAGATGCGGATATAGCGCTCTGCCTCATCGTCAGCCACGTTGAGCCAGAACTGATAGAAGGCATAGGGCGTGGTGCGCTTGGCGTCGAGCCAAACGTTGCCACTCTCCGTCTTGCCAAACTTCTTGCCATCGGCCTTCGTGATGAGCGGACAGGTGATACAGAAGGTTTCTACGTCGTTGCCCAGAGTGCGATGGATCAGCTCAGTACCCGTCGTCATATTGCCCCACTGGTCGTTGCCACCCAACTGCAACCGGACGCCATGCTCGCGGTAGAGATGGAGAAAGTCGTAACCCTGGAGGAGCTGGTAGGTAAACTCTGTAAAGGAAAGTCCATCGCGCGCCGTACCGTTGAGACGCTGCTGCACGCTCTCCTTCGCCATCATATAGTTGACGGTGATGTGCTTACCCACCTCGCGGGCAAAGTCGAGGAAGGAGAAGTCCTTCATCCAGTCGTAGTTGTTGACCATCTCGGCCTTGTTGGGCGCCGTGCCGTCGAAGTCAAGAAACTTGGATGCCTGCTTTTTGATGGCCTCCTGATTGTGGTAGAGCGTCTCGGCGTCAAGGAGATTGCGCTCCGCACTTTTGCCCGACGGATCGCCAATCATACCCGTAGCGCCTCCGACGAGAAGATAAGGCTTGTGTCCACAACGCTGCAGGTGGCGCAGCATCATGATGCCACAGAGGTGTCCGATATGGAGGGAGTCTGCGGTAGGATCTGTGCCGAGATAGGCCGACACGGTATGTTCCAAAAGATATTCCTCTGTGCCTGGCATGATCTGTGCAAGCATTCCACGCCATTTCAGCTCTTCAACAAAATTCTTCATAGAAATTGTATGAGATGTATTTAAAAGATTGTTCTATTTCTCCTTATTAATATATATCGCCCCATCATGGGCGCTACGCATCGTAGTGGGCCCGCCTCTTGATCAAGGCACGGGGTCGTAGCCCGATCCGCCCCAGGGATGGCATCTGAGCAGTCGGCGGATGGCCAAATAGAGACCCTTGAAAGGTCCGTGCTTTGCTATTGCTTGACGCGCATACTCCGAGCACGTCGGCGTGAAGCGGCAAGAGGGAGGCGTGAAGGGCGAGATACATTGCTGATAGAAGCGAATGGGCAGGATGAGCAACCAGCTAAGGATGCGCGAAAGTGCCCGCGCGGCTTCCGAAAGTCTCATCATCACGCTATGTGCTAAGTTCGTCAGGCTTTGGCACTACCCAGTCGCTCCGCCAAGCGGGCAAGGAGATTGCCCATGCGATGGTGGACGGTCGCGGTATCAACCAAGTCATCGCTCAGCCAAATGAAGGCCAGGTCCAGATGGTTGCCCTCTGGCAGCGCCTCGGCGAGGATTTCCTTTTGCAAGCGATACGCCTCGCGCAATTGGCGTTTCACGCGATTGCGCGCCACAGCATGCTTCAGATGACGCTTCGGCACGCTCAGGAGCACCTGCACGGCCACAGGGTCATACTCCGGACGGTCATAGAGACGATAGACCACACGAATCGGAAAGGCCGACAACGCACGGCTGCCTCCTTTGCTGAAGAGACGGTCTATCTGCAACTTGCTGACGATATGCTCTTCTTTGCCGAATGTGTGCTTACCCGCAGTCATCTTCGTGGGCGTTATATACTTTGGTCTATGCGCTTCTATGAATTATTGCTGTACTCTGTTCTCTCGCTTCAGATAGTTTTCCACCGCTGCCGTCATAGACGGAAACTCCTTGGTGGGTGCCTCCAAATCAAGACGCAGTCCCGAGTCGCGGATCACCTTGGCCGTAGCAGGACCAAAGGCTGCGATACGAACGTCGCCCTGCTCAAACTGGGGCATACTATTGGTAAACGACTGCACGCCCGTGGGAGAGAAGAAAACCACCATGTCGTAGTCGAAGTTTTTCACCTCTTCCTCCGTCAACTCGTTGTTCACCGTCCGGTACATCACACACTCGCGGTGCTTGAGGCCCTTCTCGTCCAGCAGCATAGTGAGACTGTCGTTGTGGACCGAACTCTGCGGCACGAGATAATTCTCCACCTTGTGCTTCACCATAGTCGGGATGAGGTCCGCAATCTTGCCCGTCTTGCCAAAGAAGACCTTGCGCTTGCGGTATTGGACGTATTTTTGAATATAAAGAGCGATGGTTTCGATGACACAGAAGTACTTCATGTCTTCAGGAATGGTGATACGCATTTCCTTGGCCAGCTTGAAGTAGTTGTCGACAGCGTGGCGTGAAGTGAACACTACAGCCGAGTAGTCGAGGATGTTGATCTTCTGCTGGCGAAACTCCTTGGCCGTGATTCCTTCCACTTTGAAGAACGGTCTGAACACCATTTCTACACCTTGTGCTTTCTCTATGTCAAAATAAGGAGATTTGGCACTGGGCTGTGGTTGGGATATCAAAATTTTTTTAATCATCGTTGTCTTAAAAATTTATATTCAAATAGCTTGCTATCATTTCCAAAATGCCCCACGAAGTCACGATCGGCATCAGTTCGAGCGCACAAAAGTACAAAATAATTTGCAGATGGACGTTCGATTGACTGAAAAAGATGGTGAAGCTTTTGTAAAAGGTCAGAATCTTCACCAAAACGATGATGGAAGCGGTGTAGATAAAGGCAGAAGGGAGCGGAAGGTCGAAATAGACGACGAGAAGGACGAGTGGGAAAAGCAGCACGCCCTCCGTGGCACTAAGCAGTCGCCAGGATCGGTTCCATTGTTCATTATTTTGACGATGGAAAAATACCCAATTGACAAACTTATAGATACCATACTTCACTCCGAAATAGAGCGTGAAGAAGCCCGCAAAAAGTGCGATAAGGGCCAGTTGCGAGTCGATGACGAAGTCGGTATGGAGGTAGAACGCCTGATAGACATAGTAGATAATGCCCAAGAGCATGGCGGTCTGGAGGATGAAGAACCACTGGAAGCGACGCTCCAGGGCCGTCTCTGTCATCTCTGCCACGCTGCGCGGCACGAAGAAGAAATTCTTCAGCTGTTGCAAGAAGAGATTTTTGGAGAAGGAAAAGGAAAACATAGCCAACAAGAAGCAACCCAGCAGCAGCGAGGTGATGGTGTTGTCGTTGCGCAGGAGATAGGGAGCAGGATCGCCCGCCACGCCCACCCGTGGCAGTCCGAGCTCAGGGTGGAAATACTTCCCGCCATGGAAGTAGGTCGTGTCCATGAAGCGTGTCTTCTCGAAGGGCTTCACCTTCAGCACCCGGATGCCGAAAGTCGTCATCGTGTCCGTGCGCGTGTTGTAGGCTATGTCGCCGACCTTGAAATGGGCCTGAATGGCCGAATCCTTCTGGTCCTCGGTCGCGTCAGGACGCAACTCCTGCAACACACGGTAGGGAGTCATCCCTGCCGTGTTGCGCGTCTCCCCGTCTATTGTCGTGAAATTGGACCCCGGATTGGGCGTCGCGTTTTCATTGACGGGTTGCGTCGTCAGCGTATCCTTCAGCAGAACAGGCATTTGCTTAGAGTCCGAATGCTTCTTTCAGTTTCTCCACCAGGTCCAGTTTCTCCCAGGTGAACAGTTCCACGTCGATGGTCTTCGTCTCGTGGTAGCGGCTCGTAAAGCTTTTCTTCACCACCTCGTTCTTGCGGCCCATGTGGCCATAGGCTGCCGTCTCAAGATACATCGGCTGGCGCAGCTTGAGCTGGCGCTCAATGGCCTTAGGCTTCAGATCGAAAAGACCCTTTATCTTTGCGGCTATCTCGCCGTCGCTCATCGCCACATGCTTGCGTCCATAAGTATTGACATAGACACTCACGGGCTCCGCCTTGCCGATAGCATAGGCCAATTGTACGAGCACCTCATCGGCCACACCCGCAGCCACCATGTTTTTGGCAATGTAGCGCGCCATATAGGCGGCCGATCGGTCCACCTTGGAAGAATCCTTGCCCGAGAAGGCGCCGCCACCATGGGCACCACGTCCGCCGTAGGTATCGACAATGATCTTGCGGCCCGTCAGGCCCGTGTCGCCGTGAGGACCACCAATGACAAACTTGCCCGTGGGGTTGACCAAATACTGTATGTCGTCGTTGAAGAGTGCGAGGACAGATTTCGACTCAATCTGCGCCTTCACCCGCGGCATGAGTATTTCCTCCACATCCTTCTGAATCTGGGCCAGCATTGCCTCGTCGTCGTCCATGAAGGGGTCGTGCTGGGTCGATACGACGATGGTAACGATGCGCTGCGGCACACCCTCGTCGCTATATTCCACCGTCACCTGACTTTTGGAGTCGGGGCGGAGATAGGTCATCTGCTTACCCTCCTTGCGGATGTCGGCCAGCGTCCGCATGATAAGATGAGCGAGATCGAGCGTGACGGGCATATAGTTGGCCGTCTCATTGCAGGCGTAGCCGAACATCATTCCCTGGTCGCCAGCACCCTGCGCCTCCTCGTCCTCGCGGCTGACGCCCCGATCGATATCCTCGCTCTGCTCGTGAATGGCAGTCAGAATACCACAAGACTTCGAGTCAAACTGATACTCAGCCTTATTGTAGCCAATACGGTCGATGGTTTTGCGGGCCACGGTCTGCAAATCGACATACTCCGTGGAGCGCACCTCGCCCATGATCACCACCTGTCCCGTTGTGTTGAAAGTCTCAATGGCGCAATGTGCCTTGTCGTCATAGGCCAAAAACTGGTCGAGCAAAGCGTCGCTAATCTGGTCCGCTACTTTATCGGGATGTCCTTCAGAGACAGACTCTGATGAAAAAAGATATGCCATTCTGTTTTCCTTGTTGAAGTTCTTATTACCTTATAAATTGAGTCAATCACTCGATTGGGGTGCAAAGTTACGCAATTTTGCTTGTATAGCCATGCGTTCCAACTCATTATTATATTTTATTATGCTGCACGCCGCTCTCCAGGGGCTATTTGCCATTGAGTATTCGCTTGATGTCGTTGAGCTTGTTGAGTGCGTCCATCGGCGTGAGGTGGTCGATGTCGAGATGTAGTATCTCGTCGCGGATCTGCGAGAGCACGGGGTCGTCGAGCTGGAAGAGCGACATCTGCATTCCGTCGGTCGTCGCCACATTCTCCACATTCGGTTTTCCCGCCGACCCCACCTGAGCGTTGTCCGCCTCCAGCTGCTTCAGGATCGTCGAAGCCCTGCGGACGATGGAGGGCGGCATACCTGCTATCTCGGCCACATGGATACCAAAGGAGTGCTCGCTGCCTCCACGCTCCAGTTTGCGAAGGAAGATCACCTTGCCATCCATCTCCTTGACGCTCACATTGTAGTTTTTGATGCGGTCGAAGCGTTTCTCCATCTCGTTGAGCTCATGGTAGTGGGTGGCAAAGAGCGTGCGAGCCTGGGCACGCTTGTGCTCGTGGAGATATTCCACGATGGCCCAGGCTATGGAGATGCCGTCGTAGGTGGACGTGCCGCGCCCCAGTTCGTCGAAGAGCACGAGCGAGCGTGGCGTGACGTTGTTGAGAATATTGGCAGCCTCAGTCATCTCCACCATAAACGTTGATTCGCCCGTGGAGAGACTGTCGCTGGCGCCCACTCTTGTAAAGACCTTGTCCACCAGTCCTATGCGGGCGCGCTCGGCAGGCACGAAACAGCCCATCTGGGCCATGATTGCTATGAGGGCCGTCTGGCGCAGCAAGGCCGACTTACCCGACATATTAGGACCCGTGATCATCACAATCTGCTGGCGCTCCGTGTCCAGATAGACATCGTTGGGGACATATCGCTCCCCGACAGGAAGCTGCGTCTCGATGACAGCATGGCGACCCTGGCTGATGTCGAGCACGTCGCTCTCATCGACCACGGGGCGCACGTAGCCCTGCTCCTCCGCCACCTTGGCAAAGGAGAGCAGACAGTCGAGATGGGCTATGACATTGGCATTGATCTGAATCTGCGGGATATACTCCCTCATGTCCTCCACCAACTGCATGAAGAGCGAAGTCTCGAGGGCGATGATCTTCTCGTCGGCACCGAGGATTTTCTCCTCATACTCCTTCAGTTCCTCGGTGATGTAGCGCTCCGCCTGGGCGAGGGTCTGCTTGCGCACCCACTCCGCTGGCACCCTGTCCTTGAACGTGTTGCGCACCTCCAGGTAGTAACCGAAGACGTTGTTGAAGCCTATCTTCAGCGAACTGATACCCGTCTTTTCCATCTCCCGCTGCTGTATCTGCAACAGATACTCTTTGCCATTATCGCGGATGGATCGCAGGTCGTCGAGCTCAGGACTGAAGCCCGCCGCTATCACGCCCCCCTTGTTGATCTGCAAGGGTGGGTCGGGCTGTATCTCCTGCTCTATTCTCTTTCGGAGCGTCTCGCAGAGGTTCAGTCGCTCGCCCACGCGCCGCATGGCCTCGTTGTCCGACTCCAGGCAAGCCGTCTTCACGGGCACGGTGGCAGCAAGCGCATGGTGCAACTGGTTGACCTCTCGGGGCGAGATGCGGCCCACCGCCGCCTTGGAGATAATGCGCTCCAGGTCGCCGATGCGGTGAAACTCGTCGTCCACCGTCTCGCGGAAGTCCGTATCGCGGTAGAAATACTCCACACCATCGAGCCGCTCGTTGATCTGCCTGACATCGCGCAGCGGGAAGACCGTCCACCGTCGGATCATGCGTCCGCCCATCGGCGTGACCGTATGATCGATGACGTCAAGCAGACTCGTGCCCTCCTCCTGCATCGGCTGGAGGAGCTCCAGGGATCGGATGGTGAAGCGGTCGAGACGTACGTAGCGGTCCTCCTCGATGCGGCGCAGCGAGGTGATATGAGAGATATGTGTGTGCTGGGTCAGTTCCAAATACTGCATGATGGCCCCTGCGGCAACGATGCCGTTGCGCAGGTGGTCCACGCCAAAACCCTTGAGGTTCTTGGTTTTGAAATGCTTGAGGAGCTTCTGTCGTGCCGTCTGGTCGGTGAAGACCCAGTCGTCGAGTTCAAAGGTGACGAATTTGGTGCCAAACTGCTGTTCAAAGTCCTGCTTGCGCGTGCGGTCGTAGAGCACCTCCTTCGGCTGGAAGTTGCCCAGGAGTTTCTCCACATAGTCGTAGTTGCCCTCTCCGGTGAGAAACTCTCCCGTGGAAATATCAAGCAAGCTCACACCGCAAGCCCCCTTACCGAAATGGATGGCGGCAAGAAAGTTGTTCTCCTTGTAGTTGAGCACGTTGTCTCCCATGGCCACGCCCGGCGTCACGAGTTCGGTAATGCCGCGCTTCACCATCTTGTCCATCTCCGAAAGACCCTTCTTGCCCTTGATGGCGGCCCGCTTTTTCTTCGGATCCTCCAGTTGGTCGCAGATGGCCACACGCTTTCCCGCGCGGATGAGTTTCGGTAGATAGGTGTCGAGGGCATGGTGGGGAAAACCCGCCATCTCCGCCCCACTCGCCGCTCCGTTGTTGCGACGCGTGAGCGTGATGCCCAGGATGCGCGCAGCCTCCACCGCGTCGTCGCAGTAGGTCTCATAGAAGTCGCCGCAGCGGAAGAGCAGCAGCGCCTCGGGGTGCTTCTCCTTCATCGAGAAAAACTGCCGCATCATGGGGGTAAGTCCCTTGTCGTTTGTTGCCATAGTCAGCCTTTGCCTTGTTGAATTGTTGCCGCAGAGGGGGAAAAATCAAGCAAGCAGCGTGACTCTTCCCCTTCGCGAAAGTTCAAGGATGCAAAAATACAAAAATAAGGTCGAATGGCAAAATGATACCCCCGTTTTTGTGCCTGGCGGGCGCAAAAAGTTCGAGGCGCGCCCGCCCAGCACACAGATTCTGCGCCCTTAGCCGACGCAGCGCTTGAGCCAGTTCCAGCCCTCCCGCACCCACAGGACGAGGGAAGAGCCCAGGATGATGATGGCCCAGTCCGCCACTTTGAGGTCGCAGACGTTGAAGAAATGCTGTATTCCCGGCAGTTCTACCATGGCTATCTGTCCAATGAAGATGATGGCCACGATCAGCAGCAGTCCCTTGCATCCCTTGAAATGGAGGGCGCTGCGCCCCGTCTCGAAGGCCCTGGAACAGAAGAGATAGAAGAAATGGGTCATCACGAAGATGGTGAAAAAGAGCGTCTCCTCGTAGCGGGTCAGTCCGTCGGACGCTCCGAGGCGCACGTGGAGCAAGTCCATGAGACTCGTGATGCCGGCGTGCTCGAAAATATAGAGCAGCACAAAGAGCAAGACGAAGAAGCAGCCGTCCACACCCAGGATATTTTCATACATCGCGCGGGTGAGGATGAAGGCCTTGCGGTCTCGCGGCTTGTCCCGCATCACGCGCTCCGAGGGCGGCAGCGAAGCCAGAGCCATGGCGGCAAAGGTGTCCATGATGAGGTTCACCCATAGCATCTGCGTGACCGTGAGCGGACTCTGCGTGCCCATGAAGGCTCCGCTGAGAACGATGAAACACGCCGCCACATTGACCGTGAGCTGGAAGAGCAGGAAGCGCTGGATGTTCTTGTAGAGCGAGCGTCCCCACATCACGGCCTTGCCGATGGAAGAGAACGAGTTGTCGATGATCGTGATGTCGCTCGCCTCCTTGGCCACGGCCGTTCCGTCGCCCATCGATAGTCCGACGTGGGCCGCCTTGAGGGCAGGTGCGTCGTTGGTTCCGTCGCCCGTCACGGCCACCACTTGGTCGAGTTTCTGCAGCGCCTCTACGAGCCGTTTTTTGTCCATGGGGCGCGCCCGGGCAATGATTTTCAGGTCCATCACACGGCGAGCAAGTTCCTCGTCCGAGAGGGCAGCAAACTCCGGCCCGGTGATGATTTCCCTGTCTCCGTCCTGCGGAGTCCAGAGACCTATCTGGCGCCCTATCTCCTTGGCCGTTCCTGGCGTGTCGCCCGTGACGATTTTGATCAAGATGCCCGCCTTCATACATTCCTCTACTGCTGCCGGCACATCGGCCCTCACGGGGTCGCTGATAGCCACAATGCCTTGGAAGGTAAGGCCCTTCGCCACTACCTTGCCATCGGCGATGGCCTCCTCGCCGTCCTTGAGTGGCAACGAGGCAAAGCCCAGCGTACGCATGGCCTGGCCTTGATAGCCAGCCAGCCAGCCATCGATGGTCTCGCGCGCCACGTCCCCTGCCGTCTGGGCACAGAGCGAGAGCACGATCTCGGGCGCACCCTTGACGTAGAGCACGCGCTGCCCTCCGAGCCGAGGCGAGCGGACGACAGTAGCCATATATTTGCGCTCTGTGGAGAAGGGCAGTTCCTCGTCGATGGAAGCAGCCTCGCGCAACTGGCGGTAGTCCACGCCCTGCTGGTCGAGCCACAGCAGGAGAGCACCCTCAGTAGGGTTGCCCAGCACCTGGGGCGACTTCGGGTCGGAGAAATCCAGCGAGGCCGTGGAGTTGACGGCCATTCCCTCGGCCACAGCATCATCCCGAAGGCATCCCGAAGGCATCCCGAAGAAACGGCTCTCATAGACCTGCATTTTGTTCTGCGTCAGCGTGCCCGTCTTGTCAGTACAGATAACGGTCGTAGCACCCATCGTCTCGCAAGCATGCATCTTTCTGACGAGGTTGTTGGTCTTGAGCATCCGCCGCATACTGTAGGCCAAGCTCAGCGCCACGGCCATGGGAAGTCCTTCGGGCACGGAGACGACTATAAGCGTCACGGCTATCATCAGCGTGTTGAGCGTATAAGTCACCAGGTCGTCCCATTGCTCCGCGCCGCCAAGCGACAGATGGAAATAGTAGATCATGGCCAGCAGCAGGAGGAAGTAGCTGGTGGAAGCCACGGCCTTGAACGTCCAGCGCCAGCGCTTGAAACGGCAGATGACGAGGTAGAAGAACAGCGCCGTGGGCAGAGCCAGCGTCCAGACCACGGGCGCCCAGTCGAAGAAGACGATGAGCCGTCCCACGATGATGAGGGCTGCGAATACATAACTGACGTTGGTCACCAGCAGTCCGAGGCGGTCCAGTTGCTCGTTGAGCGGCGTGCGGACACTATTGTCTATCTGTGCGGCCTCGAAGACCTTGCCGTTCTCCGTGGCGTCGCCCACGGCCGTGACGCGCATCCTGCCGTGGCCCTCCATCACCTTCGTGCCGCGCAAGACACGGTTGGTGGCAAAGGTGGCATTGGGGTCGAAGTCTTCGGGGTGAATACTCTTGCGGCAGACGGGCTCTCCCGTGAGCGACGACTCATCGACCGAGAGGCTCACTGCCTCCAAGAGTTCGCCGTCTGCGGGAATCTCCGCTCCCGTCAGCAGCACCACAATATCGCCCACCACTACCTCGCGCTTGGGGATGGAGGTGACGTTGCCGTCGCGAATCACCTCCACGGGCTCATCGTCGTGGACCTGGTTGAGAATGGAAAACTGCTTGTCGGCCTCGCGCTCGAAGTAGAAGGACACGGCCGTAGCCAGGAATATAGCTACAAAGATGCCCACAGGCTCGAAAAAGACCGTCGCGCCGTGGTGCAGACCATAATACTCGTAGCAGGCTATGCCGATAGAGAGGACACCCGCGAAGAGCAGGATAATGATCAGCGGGTCCTTGAACTTCTCCAGGAAAAGCGACCAGACGGACGCTTTTTTCGGCGGAGTAAGGACATTCTCCCCGTATTTCTGACGACTGGCCACCACCTCCTCGGCAGTGAGTCCCATGATGTGTTGTTGATCTTTCATCATTGATAATCTTATACTTACCGCCCCACTCCACTTTCTCTCTCCTTTCCCTTAGCCTAAGGCGAAGGGAGGGGGCGTTTTTTGAGGAATGCAAAGTTAGCGACAATACCAAAGAGCAACAAACGATTTATAATTATTTATTAGTAGCCAAACATATTTTTAGACAAACGTCATCGAATTGTAACAATCCGCCGCCTGAATGAGGTCGTTCCACAAGAGATCTGCAGTCGAATCTTATCTACGACCGAAACAAAGGGTAAGCTACGACCAAGACGAAAGGTAAGCTATGACCGAGACGAAGGGTAAGCTACCATTGAGACGGGCCCTCAGCTACCGTGGGTCGCTCCTTGTTCTATGTGTCTCATGAGTTGTCAATGCGATAGTCTCTATGACGTCACTTGGTAGAATCACACCTATCTCTAAGACCTTCGAAAAATGAAGTTAACTTCATAGACCGATGAATATAACTTCATTTTTTGAGTATGATTTGAGGCGTTATCGATGAGTTGTTTCCGATTTGTCTCATGAGCCTATTTTGGGGTGATTTTAGATTATCGGGTGAGCCGACAGGGCCTCAACAAGGTTTTCGGAACAATTCGTTCCAAATTTAGGGAACGACAGGGGAATATCACGAAAAAAACGCTTCAATGAGGAAAGTTTTTTGTAAATTTGCACGCAAATTGCCTAAAACACCCCCTCGGACGGCAAACAGTACAAGCGATAACACAAAAACATAGCAATGGAATACGATTTCAGAGAGATCGAACAGAAATGGCAGCAGCACTGGCGGGACCATCAGACCTACCAGGTGACGGAGGACCCAACACGTAAGAAGTTCTACGTCCTCAACATGTTTCCCTATCCATCGGGAGCAGGTTTGCACGTCGGCCACCCGCTGGGCTACATCGCCAGCGACATCTACGCGCGCTACAAGCGCCAGCAGGGCTTCAACGTCCTCAACCCCATGGGCTACGATGCCTACGGACTGCCCGCCGAGCAGTATGCCATCCAGACCGGACAGCACCCGGCGGTGACGACGGAACAGAACATCAAGCGCTACCGCGAGCAGCTGGACAAGATAGGATTCTGCTTCGACTGGAGCCGCGAGGTGCGCACCTGCGACGCCGGCTACTACCATTGGACCCAATGGGCCTTTGAGCGGATGTTTGAGTCGTACTACGACAACCGCACGAAGCAGGCGCGCCCCATCCATGAGCTGGTGCGCCACTTCGAGGAGGAGGGCACGCTCGACATGGACGTGGCCCAGACGGAGCCGCTCGTCTTCTCGGCCCGCGACTGGCGGAGCATGAATGAAAAGGAGCAGCAACAGACACTCATGAACTACCGCATCGCCTACCTCGGCGAGACAATGGTCAACTGGTGCCAGGACCTGGGCACGGTGCTGGCCAACGACGAGGTGGTGGATGGCGTGAGCGTGCGCGGCGGCTACCCCGTCGTCCAGCGCAAGATGCGCCAGTGGTGCCTGCGCGTCTCGGCCTATGCACAGCGGATGCTCGACGGACTGGATCTCGTGAATTGGAGCGACTCCATCAAGGAGACCCAGCGCAACTGGGTGGGACGCAGCGAGGGAGCGGAGATGCGCTTCGAGAGCATCACACCCGAGGGCACGGAGGAACGCCGCGGCCACTTCACCATCTTCACCACACGTGCCGACACGATCTTCGGCGTCACCTTCATGGTGCTGGCTCCGGAATCGGAGCTGGTAGCCCAACTGACCACCAGCGAGCAGCGCGAGGAGGTGGAGTCCTATCTCGCCTATGTCGCCAAACGCACGGAGCGCGACCGCATGGCCGACCACAAAGTGACGGGTGTCTTCTCCGGATCCTATGGCGTCAACCCGTTCACGGGCGAACGCATCCCCATCTGGATCTCTGAATATGTGCTCGCCGGCTACGGCACGGGAGCCATCATGGCCGTCCCGGCCCACGACTCACGCGACTATGCCTTCGCTCGCCACTTCCAGCTGCCCATCGTCCCGCTCATCGAGGGAGCCGACGTCAGCCAGGAGAGTTTCGACGCCAAGGAGGGCACGGTCATGAACTCGCCGCGCGAGGGTGTGAACTCCACACTCACGCTCAGCGGACTGACCGTCCAGGAGGCCATCGCCAAGACCAAGGCGTTTATCGCCGAGCAGGGCATCGGCCAGGTCAAGGTCAACTACCGCCTGCGCGACGCCATCTTCTCCCGCCAGCGCTACTGGGGCGAACCCTTCCCCGTCTATTACAAGGACGACATGCCCTATATGATTCCCGAAGACTGCCTGCCGCTGCAGCTGCCCGAGATCGACGCCTACAAGCCCACCGAGAGTGGCGAGCCTCCATTGGGACGCGCCGAGAAGTGGGCCTGGGACACGGAGAAGCGCTGCGTGGTCGAAAAGCGACTCATCGACCATAAGACCGTCTTCCCCATCGAGCTCTGCACCATGCCGGGCTTCGCTGGATCCAGCGCCTACTACCTCCGCTATATGGATCCGCACAACGACCAGGCACTCGTGGGCAAGAAGGCCGACGAGTATTGGCAGAACGTAGATCTCTACGTCGGCGGAACGGAGCACGCCACGGGCCACCTCATCTACTCACGCTTCTGGAACAAGTTCCTCTTCGACCTCGGCGTAAGCTGCAAGGAGGAACCCTTCCAGCGACTGGTCAACCAGGGCATGATCCAGGGCCGCAGCAACTTCGTCTATCGTATCAATGCAGCCGACGCTGCCGAACACCCCGTCTTCGTCTCCAAGGGACTGAAGGACCAGTACGACACCACACCGATCCACGTCGACGTGAACATCGTCCACGCCGACATCCTCGACCTCGACGCCTTCCGCGCCTGGCGTCCCGAATTGAAGAACGCCGAGTTTGTCCTCGAAGACGGCAAGTATGTCTGTGGCTGGGCCATTGAGAAGATGTCGAAGTCGATGTTCAACGTGGTCAACCCCGACGACATCGTAAGCCAGTATGGCGCCGACACGCTCCGCCTCTACGAGATGTTCCTCGGTCCGGTGGAGGCCAGCAAGCCTTGGGACACCAACGGCATTGACGGTTGCCACCGCTTTCTGAAGAAGTTCTGGAAACTCTTCCAGCAGGACCTCCTCGACGAAGATCCGACGAAGGAAGAACTCAAGAGCCTCCACAAGCTCATCAAGAAGGTGAGCACGGACATCGAGGTCTTCTCCTACAACACGAGCGTAAGCGCATTTATGGTTTGCACCAACGAGCTGACGCAGCAGAAGTGTCGCAACCTCCGCATCCTCCGTACCCTGGTGACGGTGCTCGCACCCTTCGCTCCCCACATTGCCGAGGAACTCTGGGAGCAGACAGGCGGCAAGGGAAGCGTCTGCGACACCGAGTGGCCGACCTGGAACGAAGACTACCTCGTCGAGGACGAGGTGCAGATGCCCGTCTCCTTCAACGGCAAGGCGCGCTTCCAGATCAACCTGCCCGCCACGGCCAGCAAGGAGGCCATCATCGAGGCTGCTATGAGCGACGAGCGAAGCCAGAAGTACCTGGAGGGCAAGCAGGTCGTCAAGACCATCGTCGTACCGGGACGTATCATCAATATCGTGGTAAAATAGACCGATCAAAGACGATTAGCATAACAGGGGTCGGGAGCTGAAAACATCTTCCGACCCCTCTTCACAGACACAAGATTATCTCAATAGATTTTATCTCAGCAATAGTATATCTCGATAGAATATCTCGATAGTATCAATAGTAACAGTATATCTCAATAGCAATTATGTCAAAAACGGTAAAAAACTTTCTCAACAGTAGGGAGCACATGAAAAACCAGATGCTGGACTACCTCTGCATCGCCCTGGGCCTGATGTTCTACACCATAGGATGGACCTGCTTCCTCTTGCCTTACAAGATTGTGACAGGTGCGCTGACGGGTCTCTCCGCCATCGTATTCTACGTCACGGGCATTCCCATCTACCAAACCTACCTGACGCTCAACGTCGTCATGCTCATCGCGGCGCTGAAGATCCTGGGCCTGCGCTTCCTGCTCAAGACCATCTACGCCATCGTCCTGCTCTCCACCATGCTCACGCTGGCACAGAGTTGGATGACGGGGGCCGACGGCCAGATGATCCAAATCCTCGGAGCAGGCAACACGTTCATGGCCTTGATTATTGGCACGATGTTCACCGGATCGGGCCTTGCCATCGTCTTCCTGAGCAATGGATCGACCGGTGGCACGGATATCATCGCGGCCTGCATCAACAAGTACAAGGACATCTCGCTGGGCAACGTCCTCATCTGCGTCAACTTCTGCATCATCGGTTCCTGTCTCTTCTTCTCAGCCTTTGGCGCAACGATGCAGGAGCGTCTCCACACGGTGGTCTTCGGCCTCTTCACGCTGCTGACGGAGAACGTCATGCTCGACTACGTATTCAACTCGCGACGACAGAGCGTGCAGTTCTTGATCTTCTCCAAAAACTATGAGAAGATAGCCAGCGCCATTGGCAGCACCACCCACCACGGCGTGACGATCCTCGACGGCTACGGCTGGTTCACCAACACACCGACCAAGGTACTCTTCGTCCTGGCCCGCAAGCGCGAGAGCCAGTATATCTTCCGCCTCATCAAGTATGTGGACCCCCACGCCTTCGTCTCACAGTCGGCCGTCATTGGCGTCTTTGGCAATGGCTTCGACGAGATCAAGGGCAATATCTCGGAGAAGATGCGCAAGGAAATGGCACTGGGCGAGGAAACCGAGAAAGCAGCCCAAAAGAACCATACAGAAGCCCCTGACGCAAAGGAACAGAAACCCACTATGAAGGGGAAAATACCTGCCGCAGAGGAAAAAGCATGATCAACAAGAAGATGATGGACTAGAAGAATATAAACAACGAATAGAAGATGAACAACGACAAGATAAAACTGGTTTTTGCAACCAACAACGCGCACAAGCTGCGCGAACTGCGCGAGATACTGGGAACGGGCTACGAGCTCCTATCCCTGGCCGACATCGGTTGCCACGAGGATATTCCCGAGGACGGGGCTACGCTGGAGGAGAACAGCCTCGCCAAGGCACAGTATGTCTTCGACCACTATGGCTACGACTGCTTTGCCGACGACACGGGACTGGAGGTCGATGCCTTGGGTGGCGAGCCGGGAGTCCACAGCGCGCGCTACGCCGAGGGCACGGACCACGACAACGAGGCCAATATGCACAAACTACTGGTCAAATTAGGAAATAATAACAACCGCAAGGCACGATTCCGCACCATCATCACGTTAATAAGGAGACAAGACGCGCCGTCGGCCTCGCCACGCACGGACTGCTTCTGCGGCGAGGTGGAGGGAAAAATCGCCCTGGAGAAGCATGGCACGGAAGGCTTCGGCTACGACCCCATCTTTATCCCCGAAGGCTACGACCAGTCGTTTGCCGAACTGGGCGAGACCGTCAAAAACCAAATTTCCCACCGAGGAAGAGCCGTCAGAAAACTGGTGGCGTTTCTCCACGGAGAGAAGGCGTAAGCGCAAGGCGGAACGGATATCCTTGCCCGTTAAGGCTTGTCCGTCCCCATTTATACCTATTTATATCTCATAGATGATGAAACATTTCGTATCAGCCCTGCTCTTGTCCGGACTCCTGAGTTCGGCCACGGGCCTGCAGGCACAGGAAATCGGAACGTGGAAGGCATATATGTCCTACCACAACCCCACATGGGTGGAGAAAGGAGGCGACCGGCTCTACGTCCTCGCCTCCAACGACCTCTATGCCTACAACGAGAAGGACCAGAGTATCCACACCTTCGACAAGACCAACGGACTGACCGACACGGGTGTGACGCTCATCGGGTGGAACAAGGGGGCCGCGCGCCTCGTCGTCATCTATGAGTCGGGCTATATCGACTTGGTCGATGGCAAGGACAATGTAGTGAGCATCAGCGACTACTACAACCACTCCATGACCGCCGACAAAACCATCCATAGCATCTACAACTACGGGAAGCTCTGCTACATCGCCACAGGCTTCGGCATCGTCTGCCTCAACGTGGCGCAGGCGGAGATAGCCAACACCTACAACCTCGGCTTTGCCGTGGACTACTGCCACATCGAGGGCGGCTACATCTACGCCGAGTCGAAGCAGAAGGGACAGTATCGGGCCCTCATGACGGACAACCTGCTCGACAAGGGCAACTGGCGGCGCACGGGCGAGTATGTGGCGCGCAGTCTGAGTCCTGACCCCGAACTGATGGCTACGGCGAAGACGCTTTCTCCAGGCGGACCCCAATACAACTACTTCGGCTTTATGCGCTATAGTGGCGGCAAACTCTATACCGTCGGTGGCGGCTACGGACTGACCGAGCTGCGCCGTCCCGCCACCATCCAGGTGCTCGACGGCGGAGAGTGGAAAATCTATGAGGACGACGTGGCGGCGAAGACGGGCCACCAATATCTTGACTTGATGTGTATAGACGTCGATCCCACCAATCCTGCCCGCGTCCTGGCGGGAGGCAGGACGGGCCTCTACGAGTTTAGCAACGGCACCTTCGTCCGCGAGTATAACTACGATAATAGTGGAGGCTGCC
>OGPF01000292.1_pt1 | contig 32564 bp, 20 predicted proteins | sample 1552871 | NCBI WGS metagenome assembly OGPF01 (sample SAMEA2580276, study PRJEB22360) | human gut metagenome | biome: human gut; feature: human-associated habitat; material: faeces | place: Denmark | collected 2008/2010
GCCAGCACGGCCGCATTCTGCGCTCCGTTCACACCCACTGTAGCCACGGGAATGCCCGGTGGCATCTGGATGATGGACAACATGGCATCGAGGCCGTCGAGCATACCCTTGATGGGCACGCCGATCACGGGCAGCGTCGTCGAGGCAGCAATCACGCCCGGCAGTGCTGCCGCCATACCCGCTCCGGCGATGATGACCCTGAGGCCGCGGCCTTTGGCCTCACGCGCAAACTTCTCTACCGCTTCTGGGGTGCGGTGAGCCGACAAGGCGTTGACCTCAAACGGTATTTCCTGCTCCTCAAGCCACTTGCAAGCCTTCTCCATCACTGGAAGGTCGCTTGTAGAACCCATGATGATACTTACTAATGGTTGCATATCCTCGTTTTTTATAAATGATCTCGTATTTTATAATTATGATAATCTATCTTTAAGATGTGGCTGTCCGCTCTGTCTCTCAGACACGGCAGCACCATCCCCCTCCTTGCAGGAGGTGCATAACATGGTGCAAAGATAACCATTTTTTCGCAAACGGGTGGCTCGGGTGGCAGAAAAGCAGAAAACAAGCGGGCAGACGGGTGGGGAAGTGACGTTTTTCCCACCATCCCAGCTCCCTTTGGCCTGCTCCTGCCCGTTCCAAGCCAAAAAGTTGGCAAGAAATTTTGTACTTACAGGAAATAGCGTTACTTTTGCACAACAAACTAAAAACAATTGAAATGTCATTCATAGCACATTGCAACGAGATTTTCAATCAGGCCATTCGTGATTATCACGTCACCGACAATGTCGATACGCCTATCCATAACCCCTACGAGCGCGACTCGATAGAGAACCGCCTCTATTTGAAGTGCTGGATCGATACCGTACAGTGGCATTTTGAGGATTTGATTCGCGATCCCCATATCAGCCCCGTCGATGGCATGAGCCTCAAGCGTCGCATCGACCGCAGCAATCAGGACCGCACGGACCTGGTGGAGCAGATCGACTCCTACTTCCGTCAGTTCTATTGCGATGTGAAGGTGCTCCCCGAGGCCACGCTCAATACCGAGAGCCCGGCTTGGGCCCTTGATCGCTTGAGCATCCTCGCCCTGAAGATTTACCACATGCGGGAGCAGGCAGAGCGCACCGACGCCAGTCCCGAGCACATTGCAAAGTGCAAGACGAAGCTCGACGTGCTCCTGGAGCAGCAGCGCGACCTCTCCACCGCCATTGGTCAGTTGCTCGACGATATCCAGGCGGGCCGCAAGTACATGAAGGTCTATCGTCAGATGAAGATGTACAACGACCCGACCACCAATCCCGTGCTCTATCAAAACAAAGCGTGAAGGCCGACCATATCATCGTAATCCGCTTCTCCGCCTTAGGCGACGTAGCAATGACGGTCCCCGTCATTGCCTCTTTGGCTGCGCAGTATCCAAAGTTGCGCATCTCTGTCGTAAGTCGCCCGATGGCGCGTCCCCTCTTCCAGCACCTCGCTCCCAATGTGGACTTCATGGCTGCCGATGTGGGCAGCGAGTATCACGGTGTGCGGGGTCTCAACACCCTCTACCGCCGTATGGTGGCCAAGCACCCCACGGCGGTAGCCGACCTCCACGACGTGCTGCGCACGAAGTTTCTTCGCCACCGCTTCACCCTGGAGGGCTTCAAGGTCGCCCATATTGACAAGCATCGCAAGGGCAAGCGCCGTCTCTGCGCCCAAAAGAACAAGGAACTGGTGCAGCAACCCACCTCCTTCGACAACTACGCCGAAGTCTTTGCCAAACTCGGCTACCCCGTTAGTTTCTCTTTTACCTCCATTTTTCCGAAGGAGGGCGCAGACCTCACCCCTCTCGTCCCCGTCGTCGGCCAAAAGGGAGCTAAGGAAGTGTGGGTCGGCCTCGCCCCCTTTGCTGCCCATGCGGGCAAGATCTATCCTGAGGAGAAGATGCGAGATCTCATCGCCTTGCTCAACCAGCGTCATCCCTCGTGGCGTTTCTTCCTTTTTGGTGGTGGCGGACGTGAGCGAGATCTCCTTACGGCCTGGGCCGAACCCTTCACGAAGACACAGTGTGTGGGCACGCTGCTCCATTCCCTTGATGAGGAACTGATTCTCATGAGTCGCCTTGACGCGATGGTGAGCATGGATAGCGCTAATATGCATCTGGCCAGCGTTGTCGGCACTCCTGTGGTGAGCGTCTGGGGAGCTACCCATCCCTTTGCCGGATTCATGGGATGGGGCCAGCCTGCCGAGAATGCAATACAGGTGGAGGACCTCCCTTGCCGTCCCTGTAGCGTCTATGGCAACACCCCCTGCTTGCGGGGCGACTTTGCCTGTATGGCCGGCATTGCCCCCGAGCGGATCGTCAAGCGCATAGAGGAGGTCGTGGCGAAATAGGTATTGCGCGTATCCCCAGTTGTGCCACCCCTCTTGTCCCTCTTTTCCTTGTTGCTCTTTCTCGATTTTCGCGTTCTGTTTCAAGCGTCGTTCTTTCTTTGCCTCTGTTTTTTATATAATAACCCACTTCGATGATGGAAAGTAGCATGAGCGCTCGCTACCAACGCTACCTGCGGTTGGAAAAAGGATTCTCCCCCAATACCGTCGATGCTTATATGCGCGACCTGGGGAAGCTGCTCCGCTATCTCTTTACGGAGCGGACCGACGTACTCGACGTACGCTTGGAGCAGTTGGAGCACTTTGCCGCCTCACTCGCCGACCTTGGTATCAGTGCGCGTTCCATGGCGCGAATCCTCAGCGGCGTCCGCCAGTTCTACCGCTGGCTCGTCCTTGACGGCTACCTCAAGGCTGACCCCACCGTTCTTCTGGAGTCACCCAAGCAGCCCGCTCATCTGCCCGAGGTGCTCTCCACTGCTGAGGTCGATATGCTGGAGTCCGCCATCGATCTCGCCAAGTGGGAGGGACAGCGCAACAAAGCCATCATCGAGGTGCTCTTCTCCTGTGGTCTTCGCGTCTCCGAACTCGTCAACCTCAAGTTTCAGAACCTCTTTGTCGAGGAGCGCTACCTCCGCATCCTGGGGAAGGGCAGCAAGGAGCGCCTTGTTCCCATCTCGCAGCGAGCCATCGACGAACTGATGCTATGGAATGCCGACCGCAATGCCATGCACGTCAAGCCCGGCGAGGAAGATTATGTGTTTCTCAACCGTCGTGGCCACCACCTCACCCGCACGATGGTGCTCATTATGGTGAAGCAGTATGCGCGGGCAGCAGGCATCCAGAAGACCATCTCCCCCCACACCCTGCGCCACAGTTTTGCCACGGCCCTGCTCGAAGGCGGAGCCGACCTGCGTGTCATCCAGGCCATGCTGGGCCATGAAAGTATCGGTACAACAGAGATCTACACCCATATCGACACCTCCACGCTGCGCGAGGAGATCCTCAACCACCATCCCCGCAACATCAAGTGGGCCCGCGAGCACGGCATCGACCGCAGCAAGTCCTCGGAGAGACGATAGGCCCACCCTCACACTTTGTCTTATGTCACAGCCCCTCACCCATTCCTTTCCCCTCCTGCTGCCCACGGTCCTCCTATTGCTCGGTATCGTCTTTGCGGGATGGGTGGGCTGGTCCGTCGGGGTGTGGGTGGCGTCGCTCTCTGCCACCCTCATTGTTCTGTTCCTCTGCCGCCGCCACCCCAAGGCCAGCAACATCCTGATCCTGACGGCCCTGTTTCAGTTGGGCGCCTGGCTTTCTGCCCAGGCTGAGGCTGGCCTCCATCGCCTGCTGCCCAAGGAGAAGGTATGCTATGAGGCTGTAGTGATGAGCGAACCTGTGCCTCGGGGCAAGGTCGTGCGCTTCGACATGGCTGTCCTCCAGCACCAAGGCAAGCCTCTCCTCGTCAAGGCCCAGTTGCTCCGCGACACGATCTCGCATCGCTACGACCGTCTCCATGTCGGTGACGGCCTCCGTGCTGTTTCCATCCTCGAAACCCCACAAAGTTGGGCCGCTTCCACCTTCGACTATGCGCGTTGGCTCCGTCTGCACGGTTTCTCCGCCCAGACCTTCCTCCTTCCCTCCAACTGGCAGAAGGCCCGTGTCTCCCTGCAACCCTTGGGCTGGTGGAATCGCCTCGTGCTCCAGGCGCGCCAAGTCCGTCAACGCCTCTTGGACCGCTACCGCCAGTGGCAGATTGGTGGCGATGAGGCTGCCGTCGTTGCTGCCCTCTCGCTTGGCGACAAGAGCGGTCTGTCGAAGCGCCTTCGCGACGACTATAGCCGGGCGGGCGTGGCCCATGTCTTGGCTCTCTCCGGCCTCCACCTCGGTATTCTCTGTGGCCTTTTCTCTCTCTTCTCGCGCCGCCGATCCAGCCGCTGGTTATCCTCGTTGCTCACCCTTACCTGTGCCTGGACCTTTGCTCTGCTGACGGGTCTCTCGCCGTCGGTCGTGCGAGCCGCCCTGCTGCTCTCCCTCTATTCCGTCTTCTTTTTGGCGTTCCGCCGCCCGCAGCCTCTCAACGTCCTCTTGGCCACGGTGCTCCTCATGGTCCTCGTCCGTCCGCTGCTGGTCTATGACCTGGGCTTCCAGCTTTCGGTTCTCTCAGTGTTGTCCATTCATCTTTTCCTGCCCATCCTCGTTCCGCCATTCCTCGTGGCTCCCAAGACGTCGCGCAGGGCCGTATGGTGGCGCCGTCTTGCCCGCGGCCTGTGGACCTTCGCCAGCCTTTCCATTGCTGCCCAGATCGGCACGTCGCCCCTCGTGGCCTACGCCTTCGGGTCGCTCCCCACCTATTTTCTCATCTCCAATCTTGTGGCCGTTCCCTGTGCCACTCTTCTGCTCTACCTCGTCGTGGCTCTCTTTCTTACCACACCCTTGCCCGTAGTGCAAACACTCGTTGCCCAAATGGTAGTGAGCGTTGCCAAGGTGATGAACGAGGTGCTTCGATGGGTCTCCTCCCTGCCTTGCGCCACTATCGAGCTGCATCCCACCATTCTCCAGGCCGTGCTTTGCTACGCCCTCTTGCTTACAATTTGGGCTATGGGCTGGTGTCTGCAGCAGCGTTTTCAGTCGTCGAAGAATGAGCTTACGTGAGAGAAACTCTACCCTTATTATAAAAATGCGTTATTTTTTATTAAAAGAGAAGCTCCTAACTTTGTGCTTTCAAAGAATTTAAGTAGTTTTGTGCGCCAATGAAAATGTATATACTAATCATCAATAAATAACGAGCATGAAACTTAAACACTTTCTTGTAGTGGCTTTTGCTTTCGTCGCCGGAATGGCCTCTGCCCAGCAGATGCCTGCCATCCCTATCGATCCCAATGTGCGCATCGGTAAGTTGGACAACGGCTTGACGTATTACATCCGCCACAACAACTGGCCGGAAAACGTGGCCAACTTCTACATTGCCCAGCGCGTGGGATCCATCCAGGAGGAGGAGTCTCAGCGCGGACTGGCCCACTTCTTGGAGCACATGGCCTTCAATGGCTCTGAGCACTTCCCCGACAGTACGCTCCTCGAGTACACCCGCTCCCTGGGTGTGGAGTTTGGTAGCGACCTCAATGCCTACACGGGTATCGACCAGACCGTTTACCGCATCTGCAACGTTCCGACGAAGCGCCAGACGGCTCTCGACTCCTGCCTCTTGATCCTCAGAGACTGGAGCAACGGCCTCACGCTGGTGGACAAGGAGATTGACCAGGAGCGTGGCGTCATCCACCAGGAGTGGCAGATGGGCACGTCAGCCTCGATGCGTATCTTCGAGCGCACGCTTCCGCTTCAGTATCCGGGTTCTAAGTATGGCGAGCGTCTGCCCATCGGTCTGATGTCGGTGGTGGACAACTTCAAGTACAATGAGCTCCGCGACTACTATCACAAGTGGTACCACCCAGGCAACCAGGCCATCATCGTCGTCGGTAACATCGATGTCGATCATACCGAGGCCGAGATCAAGCGTCTCTGGAGCGACGTGAAGAAGCTCGAGAACGCCACGCCCGTCGTCGATGTGCCCGTGCCCGACAACGACAAGGCCATCTATATCTTCGACAAGGACAAGGAGTTGCAGCAGAGCAGCATCACCATCGCCATGAAGCATGACCCCGTGGACGACAAGGCCAAGGAGACCGTGGACTACCTGCTGGAGAACTATGCCAAGACGATGATCAGCATGATGCTCAACCAGCGCTTCTCCGAGATGACGCAGAAGGAGGATTGCCCGTTCTTCGGTTCTTACGCCTACGACGGCCAGTATATCTACTCCAAGACAAAGGACGCCTTCAACCTGGCTGGTAGCGCCAAGGAGGGCCACGAGCTCCAGGCTCTTGCCGCCATGTACCGCGAGGCCCAGCGCGTGCGCCAGTTTGGCTTCACCGCCACGGAGTACGACCGCACCAAGGCCGAGTATCTCTCCCAGCTGGAGTCTTCCTACGAGAATCGCAACAAGATCAAGAACGACCAGTTTGGCGACGAGTATCGTGACAACTACCTCGGCAACGAGCCCATTCCCGGCATCGAGGCCGAGTATCAGATCATGTCACAGCTCATCCCGATGCTGCCCGTCGATATGATCAACGAGTATGCCAAGGACCTCATCTCCGACAACGACACCAATCTCGTCGTCACGCTCTATGAGCAGGAGAAGGACGGCAAGGTCTATCCCACCGAGGCCCAGATGCAGCAGACCATCAACGGTGTGCGCACTGAGAAGCTCGAGGCCTACAAGGACAACGTGAAGAACGAGCCGCTGCTCGACGAGACCAAGCTGCCGAAGGCTGGCAAGATCGTCAAGGAGAAGGAGAACACGAAGTTTGGCTACAAGGAGCTGACGCTCTCCAATGGTGCCCGCGTCATCCTGAAGAAGACCAACTACAAGGACAACGAGATCCAGTTCCAGGCCATGGCCCGTGGCGGCAAGAGCCTCTATGGCAAGGCCGACTACAACAACCTCAAGTGCTTCGACTTCGTGATGGGCACCTGTGGTCTGGGCAACTTCTCTAACAACGAGTTGCAGAAGGCCCTCCTCGGCAAGCAGGCCAACGTCGGCGTAGGTCTCGGCCAGTACTACCAGTACCTCAGCGGCTTCTCCGTCCCGAAGGACATCGAGACGCTGATGCAGCTTATCTACCTCAACTTCACCGCCGTCAGCAAGGACGAGGACAAGTATAAGTCCACGATGGCCATGGTGGCTCAGTCTCTGAAGAACAAGGGTCTCTCTCCCGAGGCCGCCTTCGGCGACTCGCTGACCTGCGCTATCTACAACCACGACTCGCGCTACACTCCGCTGGAGGAGGCCGACCTGGCCCACATCAGCTACGACCGCATCCTGCAGATCCAGAAGGAGCGTTTCGCCAATGCCAGCCAGTTTACCTTCTACTTCGTCGGCAACTTCGACGAGGCTACGATCCGTCCGCTCATCGAGAAGTATATTGGCGCCCTGCCGAAGGGCAAGGCCTCTAAGTGGGTCAGCGCCGATCCTATCGCCAAGGGCATCGTCAACGTCAACTTCAAGCGCAAGGCCGAGACTCCGAAGGCCATGGCCAGCGACCTCTACCACATGCCGATGGACTACAACATCGAGAACGTCGTTCTCGCCGACGCTGCCGGCCAGGCTCTCTCAATGGTCTATCTGAAGACCATCCGCGAGGACGCCTCAGCTGCCTATAGCGTGGGTGCATACGGTTCTGTGAGCCGCATGGGCGACAAGGCGTTTGTCCAGATCTTCGACCAGTGTCCGATGGACTACAACAAGGCCGAGCTCGCCCTCTCCCTGCTGGAGGGTGGCATGAAGGACTGCGACAAGTACATCGATGCCGACAAGGTGGAGAAGATCAAGGCCAACATGCTCAAGAACCTCGACGAGGAGCTCAAGACCAATGGTTACTGGCTCAACGTCATGGACGAGTACAACGAGACGGGTGTGGACCTCTACACCACCCATCGTGCCGCCATCGAGAGCCTCACGCCGGCCAAGATCGTTGCCTTCCTCAAGAAGGTCGTGGCCTCCAACAACCACATCCAGGTGGTGATGCTCCCGGAGCTTTAAACCATCCTGCATAGAACAACCCATTAGCAAGAAGCGGTGGAAGACCCCTGTGGTTTTCCACCGCTTTTTGCTCTATTTGCCCTGCGCCACCTCCATTCCCCATACGCTGGAGAGCAAGGTCTGCCCCCCCCTGTTCTTTGCCGGCGAGGTGTGTGATGTCGATGCTATCACGGGAGGTTTCAACCTCCAGGCCGCCTGGACGATGGGCCATGTCGTGGGGCGCCATATTGTGGACTGAAGCCACTGGGTCCTTTTGCAGGATGACCACACAAAAAGCGAGGCTGGGGAGAGGATGAAAAGTGGGCTTGTCGTAAAATCATAATAACATTATGGCATTGGCACTGCTGGCAAGAGAGGAAATGATAGGGATTGGTCGATTGGAAGGAAGAAAAAGAGACCGCTGCGCCCCCTTGCCAAAACCATGTCGGATGGGTCGAAAAATGAAGTTAACTTCATAGCCTGATGAACTTAACTTCGTAGCCCGATGAAGTTAACTTCGTAGGCCGATGAAGTTAAGTCCTTCAAAGTGGCATAAAAAAGGATCCCCCCGCGTCACACGGAGAGACCCTCATGGCTTTGGTGGGCGAGATCAGGCGACTGCCTGACACACCCTTGCGTTTTGTTATCCTTTACATTCTTTTACCTCTTGTGGTAGTACGGGCATAGCGCCGTTTTGTGTGCACACATATGCGCTCACCTCGACAGCGAGTCGGTGGGCTTCAGCCACGCTCTTTCCGTAGAGGATCGCAGCGCAGAAGGAACCCGTGAACGAGTCGCCAGCGCCCACGGTGTCGGCAACCTTCACCTTCGGGGTGGGTTGGGAGGACATGGTGCCGCGCGTAAAGACATAGCTGCCGTTGATGCCGCAAGTGAGCACGAGCATGTCGAGGTTGTACTTGCCGAGGATGAGCCAGCATTTGTTTTCGATATCAAGTCCCGGGTAGCCAAACATGCGGCCGATGAGCACCAGTTCCTCGTCGTTAATCTTCAGGACGTTGCAGCGCTTGATGCTGGCGCGGATGGCCTCCTTGGTGTAGAAGTTCTGTCGTAGGTTGATGTCGAAGATCTTCATGCAGTCCTTGGGTGTGGCGTCGAGGAAACTGTATATTGTGTTGCGGCTCACCACGTTGCGCTGAGCCAGCGATCCCCAGCAGACGGCACGCGTCTTTCGGGCTACGGCCTCGATGTCCTTGTTGAAGGGAATGTTGTCCCAGGCCACGTTCTCCTTGATGTCGTAGGTCGGTACGCCGCCAGCGTCGAGCGTCACCTGCACCGTACCCGTGGGGTAGGGCACGCGCGGCATACAGTAGGCCAGTTTCTTGGCCTCCAGTTGTTCGATGGTCTCCTCGGCCAGCTTGTCCTCGCCAAGCGCACTCACGGCGATGGCGTTGAGGCCGAACTGTCCGGCGTGGAAAGCGAAGTTGGCAGGAGCGCCACCCAGTTTTTTGCCGTCGGGAAGGATGTCCCAGAGAGCCTCGCCGAGGCCCACTACGTATTTCTCGTTCGTTGTCATAATTTGATAGGTATTTATAGTTGATAGTGATTTGTTTTCTTTACTGTTGCTTGACTCGCGGGATGTAGCTGAGCAGGTAGGCCACGCCCACGGCCATCACGACGGCTGCCGCGGTCTGCGGGTGTTGCAGGCCGGAAGTCTTGGCAGCGTCGCTGGCCAGACCCATCAGTAGCGGGAAGACCGTGCCGCCGAAGAGGCCCATGATCATCAGTCCGCTCACCTCGTTCTTCTTCTCGGGAGCCGAGATCATGGCCTGGGAGAAGACGATGGAGAAGACGTTGCTATTGCCGTAGCCCACCAGTGCGATCGAGGCCCAGAGCGCCCATTGCTCCGTGGCGAACACGAAGCCCGCCATGGCCACGCCCATCATCAGGACGATGATGGTGAAGAAGGCGCGGATATTGATTCGGCGCATGAGGATGGACCCCGTGAGGCAGCCGAGGGTGCGGAAGGCGAAGTAGATGCTCGTAGCGTACTCAAACTGGCTGAGCGTGTCGCCCGGGGTGCCCAGGCGCTCCAGGAGAATCTTCGGCGCCACGGCGTTGGTGCCCACGTCAATGCCCACATGACACATGATGGCTACGAAGGAAAGCAGGACGACGGGCGCGCCGAGCATCCGCACGCTGGCCAGTACGCCCGAGGTCTGGTCCTGGGCGGGTTCCTCCTCGATGGGGGTCATGCCGAGCCACAGCGTGGCGGCCATGCCGATGAGGAAGAAGAGCAGGAAGAGGATACGCCAGCTCAGGCCGAAGGTCGGCGCCGTGGTCGTGGCGCCCCATGCCGCGATGAGCGGGGCGATAAACGAGGCGATGGCCTTGACAAACTGACCGAAGGTGAGCGTGGAGGCCAGGTGGCCCTTGACCAGGATCGTCACGAGCGGATTGAGAGAGGTCTGCATGATGGCGTTGCCGATGCCCAGCAGCGAGAAGGAAATGTACATCAGCCAGAGCTGGCTCTCCTTGGTCGGCATGAAACTGTCGAAGAGGGGAAGGAATACGGCCAGCGTCGTGACGATGATGGAGAGGAGTACCGTCTTCTTACGGCCAATCTTATTCATCAGCATGCCCGTGGGCACGGAGAAGATGAGAAACCAGAAGAATACGAGCGAGGGGAAGAAATTGGCAGCTGAGTCGCTGAGGCCGAAGTCTTCCTGCATGTTGTTGGACACAGCGCCGACGAGATCGACGAAGCCCATCGTGAAGAAGGTGATCATCACCGGGACGAGTGTCATCTTGGAAGAATTGTTGTTGCTCATTGGCTGATACGTTTTTGTTGTCATTGGGAATAGTATAGTTACGAATTGTGCTGCAAAGGTAGAGATATTCTCGCCAGGGGGATATCAATCATGTTTCGTAGGATAGTAAAAACCGAACCGCGCAACAATTTTGCTACAAATGTAACATGCCGGACAGGCCAGGCGCCAGGCAGCCCGCGGGGACGTCGATGCTACTTTTCGTTCATTGAATAATAAAAATGTTGCATGTAACAAAAGTGAATGCCGATGAACGGAATTTTAACCCCTGATGGCGTCAATCTGCGTAACTTTGCAGCCGTAAACAATAACTGAACCGTTATGCAACATTTCAACACAGCAAAACTTGGCGCCTTGGCTCTTGCCTCCATTATGGCAACCGCGGCCAGCGCGCAGAATGAAGGAAAGCGGACGGACCACTCCAAGGAGGAGGGCGACCGCAACGTGATGCTCAACGCGGCCAGCGCCAACGGCCCGCGCGAGATCCAGATCGGACTCCCCTCCGCCGACGTCAATGTGCTGGAGAACGGACTCCCCGTTACCTATGCCACCAATCCCCACACCGTCAACGCCACGTGGCGCTCGGATGCCAGCCTCTCCCATGTCGGACTGCTGAAGATCTCAGAGACGGCTATCACCACTGGCAACATCGGCTATGCCGTCAACTCGCAGACGCAGCTCGGACAGAAGGGATTTCAGGGTACGTTCAACTACAAGACCAACCACTTTGGCCTGCAGGAGATGTCGCTCAACATGAATGGATCGCTCAACAAGGATCTCTTCTACAGTGCAAGCATGTACCAGGACTTCGACCCAGGTACCTTCAAGGTGCGCTCCTCGCAGTATCAGGACCGCACGCAGATCTACAAGCTGGCCCTCACCCAGCGCTACGCGGCAGGAAGGGGCGAGCTGACGGCAATGTACAAGTATGCCAACTCCCACCCCGTCTACAACTACGCCATGCAGTCGGCTCCATTCATCTATGTCGGCGACGGCAGCGTGAAGGAGTTTGGTGACTTCAAGCTCGGAACGACTTCCTATCTCCCCGTCGATGCCAACATCACCTATCGTGATATGCGCACTGGCACGCTGCGGCAGACCTCGCTCTATGACTACTGCGGCAACCGATCTTCGGAGTTCTCGCTCCTGAACAACTTCCGTTTCGACAATGGGCTCAACTGGAAGACGGCCTTCCGCTTCGACCATGCCCGGGGTGCACTGGTATTCCAGACTCCGATGCAGCTCATCGACCTCCAGGCCGACGGTGCAGCCGCCAACTACCAGTACATGCAGCAAGACGCCATGGGACAGCCGCAGCGCTACGGCGGACGCTACGTCCAGACGCGTATGTCGTGTCTCAACGCAGGTACCATCAACGAGATGCTCCTCACCTCGGAACTCTCAAAGACCTTCCGCACCTCCACGCTGCGCATCGGCGTGAACGAATGGTACTACCACATCGACTACTGCTCCAACACGACGATGTACGACCAGAGCGTGCCCGAGGACGGATCCTACGCCGTGCGCCTCTGGGACGCCAGCAAGCGCCAGAGCATCTTTTATGACTTTAACAAGAACGCCTCGGAGTACTACCAGGGACACGAGAACAAACTGGCCTTCTACTTCACACACGACTGGGACATCACGCCGCAGCTCAACGCCTACTACGGCGCGCGCATCGAGTGGCAGCGACTGAAGGGCGAGAACGCCGCGGTCAAGAACGCGGCCGGCGAATATGTGGGACGCTTTGCCGACTACTACCTCGGCACCACCGCTCCCGACGGTACGCTGATCGCACCGACGCAGATGGCATACAATTGGGTGAACTACGACTTCACGGCAGCGCTGACCTACAAGCTGACGAAGAATTTCGGATTCACGGGCGACTTCACCTATATCGTGCAGCACCCCACGATCTCGACCTTCGCGCCCGCCACGATGCCCAACACGGGCAGAATCAGCGTGCCTCTGGGACGCGCAGGTATCTACTACAACAACCCGTGGCTGAGTCTCACCTCTCTCTTCTCATACATTTCAAAGACCAACAACAACTCTACGCTCAACCTTCAGCATGACGGAGAAATCAAGGCTGCTCCGTTGACCTATGACATTCAGACGTGGGGATGGACCACCGACGTGGTCGCACACCCCTTCAAAGGATTCGACTTCCACTTCCTATTCACTTACCAGAAACCGACCTACAAGAAGTATGAGACCAGCGTGAAGTTTGCAAGCGGCTACGAGGGAAAGATCAACGCAACGGGAAATATCGTGGCAGAGGTGCCGCAGGTGCTCATCGAGCTCGACCCCAGCTACATGATCACGCCGGAACTGAAGCTCTGGGCTTCCTTCCGCTACTTCTCCAAGACCTACGCCAACATCAACGAGGCCTACTACTTCAACGGCCACTGGGAGACCTTCGGTGGTGTCAACTGGCAGGCCAGCAAGCGCTTGTCGCTCGGATGCACCGTGGTCAACTTCCTCAACCAGACGGGTGCCAAGGGTAGCATCGCTGGTGCGGAGCTCATCACCAAAGACGAGGCCAAGGGCATCAACAACCAGCTCATGACGGGCTCCTACCTCCGCCCGTTCACCGTGGAGCTCTCGGCCACACTGAAATTCTAACCAAATGTTTCACGACTAAAATCATAAGACAATGAAGATCAAGTATCTGCTTTCGGCAGGAGCACTCGTGGCCCTCTCGGCCACGGCACAGACCCTGCAGACCACACAGAAGGGCGACACCACGATCATCAAGGTGGAGAACCCGACGAAGTATCTCATCCTCCCCATAGAGGAGGAGCGTCCCGAGGCCCAGCTGCAGCTCTATAGCGGCAAGGCCACGGACACCTGGATGGACGTACGACTGGCCGTGGGCAAGACCGACTACTGCGTGCCCTTCGCCCTCACACAGGGCAAAGAGGCAGTGGTGAAGATCGTAGGACTGCCGAAAGACGCCGTGGCACTGAAGGAGATGAAACTATCGGACACCTTCGACACGACCAATACGGACTACTACCGCCCCGTCTATCACCACACGCCGCTCTACGGATGGATGAACGACGCCAACGGACTCACCTACAAGGATGGGGAGTATCATCTCTACTTCCAGTACAACCCCTACGGATCGAAGTGGGGCAACATGCACTGGGGCCACTCCGTCAGCCGTGACCTCGTACACTGGGATCATCTCGACCCCGCCATTGCCCGCGACCCGATGGGACACATCTTCTCGGGAAGCACCATCGTCGATACGCGCAACTCGGCAGGATTCGGCAAGAACGCAATCATCGCCTACTACACTTCCCACAGCATGAGAAACGGCAAGCAGGTGCAGGTGCAGTGTATGGCTTACAGCAAGGACAACGGACGCACCTTCATCAAGTATAAGGGCAACCCCGTGGTGACGCCGTTTGACGGACTGGAGAACTTCCGCGACCCGAAGATCTTCTGGTATGAGCCCACGAAGTCGTGGTACATGATCGTGTCGGCCGACAAGAATATGCGCTTCTATCAGTCGAAGAATCTCAAGAAGTGGACCTATGTGAGCCAGTGGGGTGAGGGCTTCGGAGCCCAGCCCAACCAGTTTGAGTGTCCCGACTTCTTCCCGCTGGCCGTCGATGGCGACCCAGCCAACAAGAAGTATGTCATGATCGTCAACGTCAACCCGGGTTTCGTCTTTGGCGGTTCGGCCACGGAGTATTTCGTCGGAGAGTTTGACGGCAAGGAGTTCAAGTGTGACTCGAAGCCTACCACCGTGAAATGGCTCGACTGGGGCAAGGACCACTACGCCACCGTCACCTTCTCCAACCTTGGAGGACGCATCGTTGCCGTGCCCTGGATGAGCAACTGGCAGTATGCCAATGCCACTCCGATCCATCAGTATCGTGGCGCCAACGCGCTGCCGCGCGAACTGAAGTTGTTCTCCAACCATGGCGAGACCTATGTCTCGGCCAATGTCGTGGAGGAGGCCCGCGCCCTGCGCAAGGAGACCAAGCAGTTGGGCAACGTGGCCGTGGACAACGCCAACCCCTATGTTCAGCGCAACCTCTTCGAGGGTAGTGACGGAGCCTTCGAGCTGGAGGCCGACGTGACGCCGAAGGAGGCCGATGTGGTCGGGATCGTGCTCTACAACGACAAGGAGGAGCGCACGGTCCTCTATCTCGACCTCAAGAAGAAGCGCGTCGTCATGGACCGCTCGGAGAGCGGACTCACCGACTTTGGTCGGCTGGCCGAGCGCCACGATATCGAGAAGCGTGCCGAGGCAGCTGGCGAGATGAAGGGAAAACTGTCGCAGGACCTTGTCGTCAACTACAAGAACGACTTCGCCCTCGGCACATGGGCTCCGCTCGCACTCTGTGACGACGACCACTCTGCTGGCAATGGCTGCTGTGCTGAGGCCCCCGTGGCAGCACAGGGTGGCAAGACTTACCATCTGGATGTCTTTGTCGATAAATGCTCCGTCGAGCTCTTTGTAGATGGCGGACGCATCGCCATGACCAACCTGGTGTTCCCCACCGTGCCCTACAACCACGTGAAGGTCTATGCTGAGGGTGGCAAGGCAGAGGTGAAAAACCTTACGGCCTATCGTCTGGGCCTGTAAGGGGTATGTGTCCCCGTCGCATGGGGATGTCTCAATGAAAGAAAGAGAAAAGGCTGGTGGGCTATCCTAAGGCCATGGCAGACCGCTCAGCCGTCTTCTGATAATGGCGAGGGACAGGAAGTGTTTCCTGTTCCTCGCCTTGCTGTTTGGTGCGGTCGTGAAGGCTACTTTTCGCTTGCTGGGTGGAAGAAGGGGAAGCGTTTTCTTCTGCTGGCATAGGGCCGGACGAAGGGCCTTAGAATCTGGGAAATGCAAAAAGCACACAAATTGTTTGCCTGTCTTGTCTTTTTTATGTAATTTTGGGCGCCCAAATATACTAAAAAGCCGTTTTATGCTAAAGTCTATTCAGCATTTCGCTTATATCGCTGCCCTGATGGCAGCCCTCGCCCTTCTGGCCTCTTGTACTGGCGGGAAGAAACGTTATGTCATCGGTGTCTCGCAATGTTCGGAGGACGTATGGCGCGAGAAACTCAACCAGGAACTGCGGGTGGCGGCCCTATACTATAATAATATGGATCTCGATATCGCCTCGGCCAACGACGACGTACGGCTGCAGACGGATCAGATCAACCGCTTTGTGGACAAGGGGGTCGATCTGCTCATCGTGGCGCCAGGACAGGTCTCGATCTCTCCCGCCATCGACCGTGCCTATGAGAAGGGAATACCTGTGATCATCTTCGACCGCCGCACGCGATCCAACAAATATACGGCCTATATCGGTGCCGACAATCGTGAGATCGGCGCGTCGATGGGAGAATACCTGGCGGGTGCGCTGCCCAAAGGAGGACGTGTGGTGGAGTTGTGTGGACTCTCGTCTTCGTCGCCGGCGATAGAGCGGGCGGAGGGCTTCGATAGCGTAGTTGCCGTGCGTCCCTCAATCGACATTGTGGCTAAGCTCCACGCCGACTGGACGGAGCAGGGAGGCTTCCGGGCCATGGACTCGCTGCTGCGTAGTCCGCATCCCGACTTCGACTGCCTCTTTGCTCACAACGACCGTATGGCGATGGGCGCACGTCGGGCAGCGCAGCAGCACGGACTGGACCTCCAGCGCATCCGCTTCTGTGGAATCGATGCCATGCCGCAGAAGGGAGCCGGACTGGAACTCGTCAAGGACGGGACGCTCTTTGCTTCCTATATCTATCCGACGCGTGGCGACGAGGTGATGAGGCTGGCAATGAATATTCTTGAAGGGAAGTCCTATCAGCGCGAAAACCGTCTCTCCTCGGCCCTTGTCACCCGTGACAACGCCCGCGTGCTACTCATGCAGAACGATGAGACCATGCGCCAGCAGGACCACCTCGCCACACTCCGCTCGCGTATCGACAAGGCAGCCGACGACTTCAATACACAGCGTGGCTACCTCCTGGTGCTCTTGTTCTTCGTCGTGCTGCTCGTCGTGGCCTGTGGTTTGGCCGTCAGGGCTTATGTGGCCAAGGCGCGCATCAACCGCCAGCTCAATGCTTCTATGGATCAACAGCGACAGATGACGGAGGAGATGGAGCGGATGACGCAGACGCAACTGCAGTTTTTCACCAATGTGAGCCACGAGCTACGCACGCCGCTGACGCTTATCGCCGGACCGACTGATCAGCTACTGGAGGACGACACCGTGCAGGGAGCGCATCGCATGATGCTGGAGATGGTGCGGCGCAACACGCGCATCCTCATACAACTCGTGGGCGAGATACTCGACTTCCGCAAGGTACAGAACAACAAGGCGCACTTGCATCTCAACCGCTTCGCCTTGCAGCGGGAACTGGCGACATGGGCCAACGACTTCCGGGCGGTGGCGGCGCGCCGTAAGATCACCATCGATGTGGACGCCTCGGAGGTGAGACAGGATGCCGTGATCATTGCTGACCGCGACAAGCTGGAGCACATCTATTTCAACCTAATGTCGAATGCGCTAAAATATACGCCTGAGGGCGGACGGATCACAACGGCATTGTCCTACGACGGCAAGCAGTATGTGCTCAGCGTGAGCGATACGGGCAAGGGAATTGAGGAGGAGGCGCTGCCTCATCTCTTCGACCGCTTTTTCCAGGCGCGCGGTGCTGTCGGCGGGACGGGGATCGGACTGTCGTTGGTCAAGGCCTACGTGGATCTCCATCATGGCGACATTCGCGTGGAGAGCAATGAGGGAGAGGGCACAAGGTTTTTTATATCGCTGCCTGCCGCCCAGCCAGGCTACGACCCTGCCAAGGATCGCGAGGCAAGGCCGGTGGCGGAGCGGGAACTGGTAGACGATAGCTATGTGCCCGAGGATATCAATGCTAAGGAGGCGGCGGATCGCATCACCAATGCCGAAGACTTCGATGCGGACCGCCCGCTGGTACTCATCATCGATGACAACAACGGGATGAGGGCCTATCTGCGGTCTATCCTGAAAGACCGGTATAATGTCTCGGAGGCGGCAGACGGTAGCCAAGGCCTGGAGAAGGCGCGGCACGAGGTGCCGAAGTTGATAGTCTGCGACGTGATGATGCCAGTCATGGATGGCCTGGAGTTTACGCGTCAACTGAAGGAGGACATTGCGACGAGCCATATCCCCGTCGTCTTGCTCACGGCGCGCTCGTTGCCCGAACAGCGTGAGAAGGGTTACGAGACGGGCGCCGACTCCTATCTGACGAAGCCCTTCTCAGGACAGGTGCTCCTCTCGCGTATCGACAACCTGCTGCGCTCGCGCACGCTGCTGCGCTCTCTCTTCTCGGGAGATAAGGCGGAGGCGGCCGAGGAGGAACGGCTCTGCTCGCAGGATAAGACTTTCGTGACAAGACTGCGGGAAATCATCCAGCAGCATCTCGCCGACTCCGACTTCTCGGTAGAGCGGCTGGGTGAGGAGATCGGCCTTTCGCGCGTGCAACTCTACCGCAAAGTGAAGGTACTCACGGGCAAGACGCCCGTGGAACTCCTGCGCAAGGCCAGACTGATGAAGGCGCGCACGATGGTGACGACGACCGACCGCTCTATCGCAGAGATAGCCTACGCCACGGGCTTCACCTCGCCATCCTATTTCAACAAGTGCTTCAAGGATGAGTTTGGGGTCAGCCCTGGCGGAATGAGGGGATAGTGCTCTCGTGCTTCTTCTTTCTTCACGCGCTTCCTCTTGTTGTTGCTTCTGTTGTCTCTTTCCACGCAGTCTGCATTATTTCTTCTTCTGCATTCTGTGATTAAAGGGCGCAGAGGAAATTCTCCGTGGATTGCCCCTGCGCCAGTATTTATTCCTCAGTAAAATGTCTATTCAACGACGTTGAATAGACATTCGACGATGTCGAATGCAGGTTCGATGGCTCTGAACGCACATTCAACGTCGCTGGACAGAACTTTCTTCTAGGCAAAAGTACATCTTTTCCTAATAACAACCAAGACTATTTCTTGGGAAATGCGACAAGGGGAGGCAGTTCCGAGACTAACGGACCTGCCTCCCCTTGTATGGGTTGGTGGATGGAAATCGCCTTCAATAAGCGATCCTTACTTGTGTTTACTCAAAGCGGATGGTTCCCTCCACTTTATCCTTGACCGGTTGCTCCTCGCGGACCTGCTCGGGAGCCGACTTCTTCTTGATTTCATTCAGCATCGGTTTGGTCCTGTTGAAGGTGGGAATCGACTCTACGTCGAGGATCACGTCCTCGTTGTCGAGGTCGTCCTGCGAGAAGAGGTAGATGTGTGGGCGCGGCTTGGCCAGTTTGTCTCCGTCGTCGCCATAGTATTTGCCGCGTCTGTTGCTACGCTCCGCGTCGGCTTCCTCCTGCTCGGCCTTCTTCTGTGCCTCCTCATTGGCGCGCGCCTTGTCCAGGCGGCTATGGTAGCTGGCCACATCCTCCAGGTCGTCGAGGCCGAAGCCCGTGGCGAGGATGGTGATCTTCACCTTCTTCTCCAAAGTGTTGTCGATGGCAATACCCCACTTCAACTCGAAGTTGGATCCGAAGCGACTCATGAAGTCGTTGATCTCGTTCATCTCCTCCATGGCCAGTCCATCGGTGCCATTCTCGCTGCTGAAGGCTATGGAGAGGAGAATCTTCTGCGAGTTATAGATGTCGTTGTCGTTGAGCAGCGGTGAGTTGAGCGCGTCGTCAATAGCCTTGCGCACGCGTCCATCGCCCTCGCCGAAGCCCGTGGACATGATGGCTACGCCGCCATCCTTGAGTACGGTGCGCACGTCGTTGAAGTCAAGGTTTATCAGTCCGCGGACGGTGATGATCTCGGCAATGCTCTTTGCTGCTACGCTCAGCGTGTCGTCGGCCTTGGCAAAGCCGTTGAGGAGGCTGAGGTCCGGATAGACCTTGCGCAGTCGCTCGTTGTTGATGACGAGGAGCGCATCGACGTGCTTTGCCATCTCATCGACGCCGTCGAGTGCCTGGTCGATCTTCTTGTTGCCCTCAAACTTGAAGGGGATGGTGACGATACCGACGGTGAGGATGCCCAGTTCCTTGCTCACCCGGGCGATGACCGGTGCTGCTCCCGTGCCTGTGCCGCCGCCCATGCCCGCAGTGATGAAGTCCATCTTCGTGCCGTCACTGAGCATTGCTTTGATGTCGTCTATCGACTCCTCGGCAGCCAGGCGCGCCTTCTCGGGTCGGTTGCCTGCTCCCAGACCCTCGCTGCCCAGCTGGAGTCGCTCGGGGACGGGACTGTCCTTTAGGGCCTGTGCGTCGGTGTTGCAGACCACAAACGAGACGTCGTGGATGCCCTGCTTGTACATATTGTTTACGGCGTTGCCGCCTCCACCACCCACACCGATCACCTTGATGATGCTGTTCTGACGATCCGGCTCGCCGAAGTCGAGATGATCGGCCAGCGTGGCCATGTTGTCTTTATCTTTATCCATCATTGTTGTTCAAAGTTATCTTGATAGTATTCTTCTCGTAGCCTGCGCTTGGCAGTTTTCGTTCTATTCCTCAGCCTCCAAGATCTTGCCGCCAAAGCCCTTTATCTTCTTGGCGAGTTTCGAAAAGAAGCCAGACTTCTCGGGTGCGGGAGTTGGTTCTGGAGCAGGTGTGGGCTCTGGTGCGGGAGGTGGTGTGGGCTGGGTGTTATTTCCGCCATTTCCACCGTTTCCGCCATTGTCGCCGCCCGTATGCGGCTGTGTGCCACCCTCGCCGTTGGTGGTCTGATGGGGGGTCGGTGTCGTAGTCGTATGGCCAAAGAGGTCTGTTCCCGTGGACGGATGGATTGGTCCACCAGCACAGTTCATGTCGCCCTTGGCCAGCAGGGAGATAATGGTGTTGAGCGTGGTGTCGTGCTTCTTGATGTCATCGATGTTGGACTTGATGACCAGGTGGACGAAGCGCGCCTTGCGTATCTTGTCCATGTGCGTGTATTTCTTGAAGGCCAGTTCGATGTTCTTCATGTTGGAACCGCCACCCGTGAGGATGATGCCACCCAGGAGTTTGCTGACATACTCCGCGGGCACCTGGTGCCACACGTTCTGCACAATCTCCTCCACGCGTGCCTCCACCAGTTCGATGAGCTGTTTGCTCTCGATGGTGCGCTCGCCGTCGATGGAGTAGGTGAGGGCAGGATCCATGTCGGCTATCTCGGTATAGGCGGATCCGTGCTTGAGCTTCAGCAGTTCTGCCTCTCGCTCTTCCATCTTCAGTGCCGTGATATCCTTGGTGACGTTGTTGCCGCCCAGGGGGATGACTGCGAGGTGGCGCAGCAGGCTCTTGTGATAGACCGACACCGTCGTTGTGTCAGCTCCCAGGTCCACCAGCACGCAGCCTCCGCGCTTCTCCGACTCGGAGAGCACGTTGTCGGCCAGCACCAGCGGTGCGGGGAAGATCTCGGCAATGGCGATGCCCGCCTTGTCGAAAGCCTCGTTGAGGTTGCTGTAGAAGAGTTTTCTCTGGGCGATGTTGAGGAAGTTACCCTCCAGCCGTGTGCCCTTGATTCCCACAGGATCGACGACATACTGGTTGCCGACCTTATACTCCTGTGTGACGACGTTGAGGATCTCCAGGTCGGGATAGTCCATGCCGCGGTTGCTGTCCATCAGTCCATCTACGATATCGCCATCGACAATCGTCTCCGTGGGCAGGTCCTTGACAATCACGTTGCGCACGCTCCGCACCGACTGGCCGCCTACTCCGACATACACATGGCTGATGTTTTGCTTCATGGTCTTGCTGAGCTTGGCCACGATATTCTTCAGGCAGGTAGCGGTCTTGTCGATATTGTTGACCACTCCCTTGCGGATACACTGCGTCGCATCCTCCTTGACGAGGGCCTGCACGGTGATGCTCCCGTCGAGATTCTTCTTGCCGGCAATCCCCCGGAAAACGGACGACCCCAGTTCAATGGCTACAATAAATTCTGCCATATATATATTCCTTATTTAATTATTCTAACTGTCGTTTCTTGCAAATGATCTGGTTGTCAAACTCCACATCGATGTAGCTATACTTGTTCCATCCCGTCTGCGAGAGTCCGTAGCGGTAGAACTTCTGTATGCGGGTGAGTTTCTTGTCCATAAACTCCGTCACTGCTGTCTCGATCTGCGACCGCTGGAGACCTTCGGGCAACCGGCCGAGGTAGAGGATGTGGTCTCCCACGCGTGGCACCAGCTCTATACCTCTGTTGGGCAGCACGTTGATCTGTACAACCTGGTTTCTCCAGAAGTCAGAGGCCATGATGGCCTTGGCCATCGGTGTGAGGTAGTTGCGGGCGAAGGATCGGCTGATGTGGCCCGTGGCGATGATCAGGTCGCTCGTATATTTGGAGTTGGGCATCGGTCCTCCCTTGTCGTCGATGTAGTAGTCGTCGCCCCTGCTGCTCTTGATGCGGATGATGGGCACGCGCTGTGTGAGGGCTATCGTGACGTGTCCGTTCTGCGTGACGTGACACTCCGCCGTATTGACAAAGGGACTGGTGCGGAGCACCTCCTCGATGGATCGTGGAGAGATCCCCGCTATCGGTTTGCCAAGCGGATAGAGGCCCTGCTGCGTGAGGATATGCTTGATCTCCTCTGCGCTCAGGAACCCGACGTTGTTGGCGTCGGAGATGTTGACATCCACCTTGGAGCAGACCCTGGAGGCCGAGGCCGGCGTGTTCCACAACGTCACGGCCATGACGAGGTAGGCGGCCAGTATCAGGTCCACCACGACAAACAGCACGCGCTTCCAGTTTACATTGACTCTCACGATACCTCCCTGTTGTGCGTTATGCTTTTTCCTTCTCCTCCAGTATGCGGGTTATCTCGGGCACATAGTCGTTGAGGTCTCCCGCTCCCAGGACGACCAGCACGTCGAAGTCTCGGCTGCGCACCCACTCCGCCACGTCGTGCTTGGCTATCATCGTGCGCTCCACCCCCTCGCGCAGGTGGTCGTAGATGAGCTTCGAGGTCACACCCTCGATGGGCTGTTCGCGGGCGGGATAGATCTCTGTGAGCACTACCTCGTCGAAATGGCTCAGCGCATCGGCGAAATCTGCATAGAAATCGCGGGTGCGCGTGTAGAGGTGAGGCTGGAAGATGACCGTCAGTTTGCGGTGGACATAAAGTTCCCTCAAGCTCTTGGCACACTGGAGGATCTCCTTCGGATGGTGGCCGTAGTCGCTGAGGAACACGTGGCGTGGGTTGTTGATCTTGAAGTCGAAGCGACGCTCCACTCCCGCGTAGGTCTCCATGCCGCGGCGCAGTTCTTCCGCCGTGCAGCCGTTGAGTTGTGCCATTGCCATGGCGGCGACACTATTCTCGATGTTGATAGGTACGGGATGGCCCAGCGAGACTTGGGTCACCGTCTCCAGCGGCGATACGAAGTCGAAGACAATCTTGCCGTCGCCGATGCGGATGTTGGCAGCGTGGAAGTCTCCCTCGTCGCGGCTGTAGGTGTAGGTTTTCACCCCCTCGGGTACGTGGGCCTTCATCTCCAGTCCTGTGTGGAGGATCAGCGCGCCTCCGGGCTGTATCAGTTCGGTGTAGTGGCGGAAGCTCTCCAGGTAAGCCTCCTTCGTGCCGTAGATGTCGAGGTGGTCGGGATCGGTAGAGGTGATGACCGACATCCAGGGGCGCAGCCAGTGGAAGGAACGGTCAAACTCATCGGCCTCTATGACCACATAGTCGCTTGTCAGCGAGAGGATGTAGTTGCTGCCCACATTCTTCGAGATGCCTCCGAGAAAGGCATTGCAGCCTATGTGGCTTTGGCTCATGATATGGGCGCACATCGTCGAGGTGGTCGTCTTGCCATGGGTGCCCGCGAAGCAAAGGCCCTTGTGTGTGCGGGTGAGCGTGCCGAGCACCTGTGCCCGCTTCTCGATGGTGAAGTCGTGCTCCTTGAACCACGCCAGTTCGGCGTGGGAGGCCGGGATGGCGGGCGTGAAGACCACCAGTGTGTGCTCCCTGTCGCGGCAGGGCGCAGGGATCTGGTCAACGTCCTCCTCATAATGGATCTGCATGCCCTCGCGCTCCAGTTCGTGGGTGAGCGGTGTCGGCGTGCGGTCGTAGCCCGCCACGACGAGGTGGCGGTGCAGGAAGTAGCGTGCGAGGGCGCTCATGCCAATGCCTCCCGCTCCGACGAAATAGACAGCCTTGATATCTTTCAGTTCCATAATTTCTCCTTTATTGTTCAATCAGTTTGAGGACCTCGTGGGCGATGATCTCCGCCGAATCCTTGAGGCCCATCTTGTGCACATTCTCACCCAGCTGGCGCAGTTTCTCATCGTCGGCCACAGTCTGCAGCGTCAGGTCCAGGAGCTTCTCCGGAGCCTCGGCATCCTCCACGTAGAGGGCAGCGTCGCGACGGACGAGAGCCATGGCATTCTTGCGCTGGTGGTCCTCCGCCACATTGGGGCTCGGGACGAGGATCACGGGTTTGCCGATGAGCTGAAACTCGCTGATGGAGCTTGCTCCGGCACGGCTCACGACGAGGTCGGCGGCATGATAGGCCGCTCCCATATCGCTCACGAAGTCCATTACCTTGAGGTTGGGCAGTTCCTTTCCCTGCATCTCCTTCTGGATGCTGTCGAAGTAGTATTTGCCCGTCTGCCAGATAAACTGCACCTCGGGATGCGCCTTGATCAGATCCAGGTGCTCCAGCACGCTGCGGTTCATCGTTCTTGCGCCTAGGCTTCCTCCTACGATCAGCACGGTCTTCTTCTCCGCGTCGAGTCCGAAGGCGCGTCGTGCTTCCTGCGGTGTGCCCTGGGCCTCCAGGATGTTCTGTCTTACGGGATTTCCCGTCATGATGATGCGGTCGGCGGGGAAGAAGCGCTCCATCCCCTCGTAGGCCAAGCAGATCTTCTTGGCACGGCTGGCCAGCAGCTTGTTGGTGACGCCCGCATAGGAGTTTTGCTCCTGTATGAGGCAGGGAATGCCCATTCGCGCGCACGCGTAGAGCGTGGCACCGCTGGCGTAGCCACCCACGCCTACTGCCACCATCGGGCGGAAGTCCTTGATGATGTGGCGTGCCATGCGCAGGCTCTTGAGCAAGTGCCACACCACGCTGATGTTTTTCAGCAGATGCCGGCGGTCGAATCCCTTGATGGGAAGTCCCTTGATCTCGTATCCCGCTGCCGGGACACGCTGCATCTCCATGCGGCCCTCTGCGCCGACAAAGAGAATCTTTGCCTCGGGGCGCATCTGCCGCAGCGCGTTGGCTATCGACACGGCGGGGAAGATATGGCCTCCCGTGCCGCCACCGCTGATGATTATCCTCAATTCTTTGTCCATTGTGTTCGTTTTAAATTGCCGAGTGCCGCCAATCTTCTGCAAAGATAGTGCAAACGAGCGTAATGAGAGTTTTACTCTCAAATTGCCGAGTGCCGCCAATCTTCTGCAAAGATAAACAAAAAAAATGTCTTTCTACTATTTTCTGTTTATTTTTCCTCTTTCACCCCTGCCAGATGCTTCCTGCGGCCTTCTTTTTGGCCGAACGGCTGACGGAGAGGATCATGCCCATGTAGATGCAGTTGATGACCGTTGACGTGCCCCCTCGGCTGATGAGCGGCAGCGGTTGTCCCGTGACGGGCGCCAATCCCACGGCCACCAGCATGTTGAAGAGCGCCTGTATGACGAGCATGAGCGTCAGTCCCATGGCCAGGAATGCGGGGAAGTTGTTCTCACATCGGTTGGCGATGATGGCGACTCGGAAGAGGAGGAAGACGTAGAGCAAGGCGACGAACGCTGCCCCTATGATGCCCAGCTCCTCGATGATGATGGCATAGATGAAGTCGGAGAAAGCCTGTGCGAGTCCGTCTCGTGCGGTCGAATTGCCCGGTCCCTTTCCCACGATGCCCGATGAGGCTATGGCGATGTGGGAGTAGTTCTTCTGTGAGTCCTTGTCTCGCAGGTTCACCTTGTTGGCCGGGACGTCCTCGGGGTTGGTAAACTTCACGATGCGCGACTTCCATGTGTCGAGGCGGTCCTCGAAACGATCCGCCAGGGTCTTGGGCTGCTTTGTCTTGGCTTTCGCCGTTTGCTCCGTCAGCTGGTGGCGCGGGTCCTTCGCCCGCTCTTGTTCGGTCTTGCCGTATATCATGATGACCGACAGGGCAATGGTGGCTATTACCGCCATGACGCCAAAGAGTTTTCCCAACTGGTCCAGCGGCACGCGTCCGACAAACATCATCACGAAGATGGTGATGGCCAGTAGGAAGGCCGTGGATCCATTCTCCATGGCAATGGGGATGATGATCCAAGCCGAGAGCAGGAGGATATAGCGAAACGCCTTTCGGTCCGCTCCCTTGTCGGTCTGCATCGCACTCAATATCTGTGCCGTGGCGAGCACCAATGCTCCCTTCGCCAGTTCTGAGGGCTGAAACTGGATGCCAAAGAAGGTGAGCCATCGGTTGGCTCCGTTGATGGTCTCGCCGCCCACGAGCACCCAGAGGATCATGATGATGGATCCGCCGAGGGCGAAGGGCGTGGCCATCTTGAAGTACTTACACTCCACGTTGAGCACACAGACGAGTGCTACCACTCCCAGTATGATCTTCTTGGCGTGGTCCATGATGGGTGCCCAGTAGTAGCCCTTTTTGAGCGTCAGCGAGCTGGATGCCGAATAGACCTCAATGATGCTAATCATACAGAGGAAGAAGAAGATCATCCAGATGACTTTGTCTCCCTTGAAAATGTTCGTCAATGACTTTCCTTTCATTTCTTTCTGTTTTTGAGGCGGATGCGAGTGGATCGAGTGTTTTTTTTGAAGATTCGCAGAATAGTTGTTGTTCAGTCTTTCCCTCCCCTTTTTCTCTTTTTTCTCTCGTTCCGTGCCCGTCCGCCCTGTCTTGTTTTTGTTTCTACGGTTTGTGATTGGTATGATAGAGTCTCCTTCGCCGCCCCCATCGGCACATCCATTGTGCCGATGGGGAGTCGGTGTTGGAGTGAGACTGCGACGGTGTGGCGTTATGACCTCATGTGGAAAGTGATGTTTTCAGTCCGTGTCAGAGCGATCTTACCAGTTGCTTAAACTGTTCTCCACGGTCCTCCATGTTCTTGAAGAGGTCGAAGCTGGCACAGCAGGGGCTGAGCAGCACCGTGTCGCCCGGCTTTGCCAGTTCGTGGCAGGCAGCCACACAGTCCTTCATCGAGTGGGTGTCTCGCACGGGGATTCCCAGTTCGTCGAAGTTGGCGTGGAGCTTGGCGTTGTCTGCACCGAGATAGACGATGGCTCGACACTTCTCCTTGACGAGCTCCTTGATGGGTTCATAGTCGTTGCCCTTGTCCTTGCCGCCGACGATGAGCACTGTCGGCGTGCGCATGCTCTCCAGCGCGTACCAGCAAGCATCGACATTGGTGGCCTTGGAGTCGTTGACATACTGCACGCCACCCACCTTGCAGACCTTCTCCAGTCGGTGTTCCACGCCCGGGAAGTCGCTCAGGCTCTTGCGGATGCTCTCCTTGCGGATGCCGGAGATGTTGGACGCGATGCCGGCAGCGAGCGAGTTGTATATGTTGTGCTTGCCCGTGAGCGAGAGTTCCTCCTGCTCCATGTTGAAAGGCGTAGGCTTCTCGATGACGTACTGTCCCTCCTCGATGTAGCCGATGGATCCCGTCTCCTTGAGTTCGGAGAACGGATACTGCACGGCCTTGATGTCATACTTCTCCAGTTCCTTCTTGATGACCGGGTCGTCGTTCCAGTAGATGAAACTGTCCTCCTGCGTCTGGTTCTGGATGATGCGCATCTTTGCCGCGGCATAGTTCTCAAACTTGAAGTCGTAGCGGTCGAGATGGTCCGGCGTGATGTTGAGCAGGATGGCGATGTTGGCACGAAACTCGTACATGTTGTCCAGCTGGAAAGAACTGAGCTCGATGACATAGTATTCGTGCGGATCCTCTGCCACCTGCAGCGCCAGGCTCCTTCCGATGTTGCCGGCCAGTCCCACGTCGTAGCCCGCATCCTTGAAGATGTGGTAGATGAGGCTTGTCGTGGTGGTCTTGCCGTTGCTTCCCGTGATGCAGACCATCTTGCTGTGGGTGTAGCGGCCCGCAAACTCTATCTCGCTGATGATGGGCGTGCCCTGCTGGATGAGGCGCTGTATCATCGGGACGCTGTCGGGGATGCCCGGGCTCTTGATGACCTCGTCTGCCGAGAGCACCTTCTCCTCCGTGTGGTGGCCCTCCTCCCATTCGATGCCGTGGTCGTCGAGCAGCTTCTTGTATTGGTCCTTCACCTTCGATGTGTCGGAGACAAACACGTCGAAGCCTTGCTTCTTGGCCAGCACGGCAGCACCTGCGCCGCTCTCGCCGGCTCCAAGAACTACGATTCTTTTCATCTTTCTTTTGCGCTTGATTTTATCGGGGTGGGAGACTTTGCCGCGTCTGCTTTGTCGGCCCTGAGGCCGTCGTCCGTTGGGCGCGTGTCAGCCTCCCGCTCTTCGTTTCTTATCTGATTTTCAATGTGATGATCGCCAGCGCCACCAGCAGGATCGTGATGATCCAGAAGCGGATGGTGATCTTGGCCTCGTGCTTCGCACCATGCGGCACGCGGATGAGATATTTGCAGTCGGGATCCAGTTGCGAGTCTTGCGCCCGGAAGTTGTCATGGATCGGCGTGCGCTTGAAGATGCGCTGCTTCACGCCGCGGCGCTTGCCAATCTTGTAGTACCACACCTGCAGGATGACGCTCAGGCTCTCGACGAAGAAGATGCCACAGAGGATGGGCAGCAGTAGCTCCTTGTGGATGATGATGGCGCCCACGGCGATGATTCCGCCAATGGTGAGGCTTCCCGTGTCGCCCATGAAGACCTGGGCGGGATAGGCGTTGTACCACAGAAATCCGATCAGTGCGCCGATAAAGGCGCAGAAGAACACCACCAGTTCCTCCGACCCTGGTATGTACATGATGTTGAGGTAGGCGGCATACTGGATGTGGCTGCTCACATAGGCCAGGATGCCGAGTGCCACGCCTATGATGGCCGAGTTGCCCGCACACATTCCGTCCATGCCGTCGTTGAGGTTGGCGCCGTTGGAGACCGCCGTCACGACAAAGATCGTCATGATGACGAAGAGTATCCAGCCCGCCGCCACGCTATGCTCGCCGCAGAAGCCCATCACCTTGGAGTAGTCGAGGTTGTGGTTCTTGACGAAGGGGATGGTTGTCTTGAGCGTCTTCTCCGCCTTCTCGCTGTGCTTGACGACGATTTCCTGTCCGTTTTTCTGCCCAAGCTCCATGTTCAGGTTCGACTTCACGTCGGGCGAGGCCCATAACACCAGTCCCACGATGAGGCCGATGGAGACCTGTCCTACGATCTTGTACTTGCCCTTCAGTCCCTCCTTGTTGTGGCGGAAGATCTTGATGAAGTCGTCCATGCCGCCGAGGAATCCGAGCCATACCGTCGTGACGATCATCAGGATGAGATAGATGTTGCGCAGTCGGCCCAGGAGAATGACGGGGATGAGCAGGGCGACGATGATGATGATGCCACCCATCGAGGGCACACCGACCTTGTTGACGCCAAATGGGTCGATCTTCTCGTCGCGCGCAGTCTCCGTGATCTGCTTCCGCTTGAGGTACTTGATAAACTTTTCGCCAAACCAGGCGGAAATGACGAGGGCCAGGACAAGGGCGAGAATCGAACGGAAGGAGATGTAGTTCCATAGGTGCGATCCGCTGACGCCAAACTGGTCGAGCCATCTGAAGATGTAGTATAACATACTGTCTTTGTCTTTACTTTACGTTGAAAATGTCGCGCAGCACCTCGTGGTCGTCGAAGTGGTGCTTCACGCCATTGATCTCTTGGTAGGTCTCGTGGCCCTTTCCCGCCACGAGCACGACGTCGCCCTTCTCTGCCATCATGCAAGCCGTGCGTATCGCCTCGCGCCGGTCGGTGATGGTGATCACCTTGCGTCGCTGCTGCGCGTCGAGTCCTGCCAGCATATCGTCGATGATAGCCTGTGGGTCCTCGTTGCGCGGGTTGTCGCTCGTGAGGATCACCTTGTCGCTCTGCCTGACGGCCTCCTGCGCCATGAGCGGTCGCTTGCCGTGGTCGCGGTTGCCTCCGGCGCCACAGACGGTGATGACCTTTCCCTTGCCGTTGAGCACCTCGTGGATGGCCGAGAGCACGTTGGCGATGGCGTCCGGGGTGTGGGCGTAGTCGACGATGGCGGTGAATCCCTCCGGCGACCGGATCGGCTCCAGGCGTCCGCTGACGCTGCCCAGCGTGCTCATGGCCACGAGCACGGCCTGTGCGTCTTCGCCCAGCAGTACCGCCGCGGCATAGACCGCGAGGAGGTTGCTCACGTTGAAGCGTCCGATAAACTGCACGCCGACCTCCTTGCCGTCGATCTCGAGGTACATTCCCTCGAAGTGGCACTCCAGGATGCGCGCCCTGTAGTCGGCCACGCGCTGGATGGAGTAGGTCTTGACGCTCGCCTTGCAGTTTTGCACCATGAAGAGTCCGTTCTTGTCGTCAGCGTTGGTGACGGCGAAGGCCGTCTTCGGCAGCATGTCGAAGAACATCTTCTTGGCGTTGCGGTAGTTTTCGAACGTCTTGTGATAGTCCAGGTGGTCTCGCGTGAGGTTGGTGAAGAGTCCGCCCGCAAAGTGGAGTCCGCCGATTCTGTGCTGATGGATGGCGTGGGAGGAGCACTCCATGAAGCAATACGTACATCCTGCGCTGACCATGCGCGCCAGTAGCTCGTTGAGGGCGATGGGGTCCGGCGTGGTATGGTCTGCCGGGACGGCCTCTCCGTCGATGTAGTTGCATACCGTCGAGAGCAGTCCCACCTTGTGGCCGAGCTTGCGGAAAAGATTGTAGAGCAGTGTGGCAATGGTTGTCTTGCCATTGGTGCCCGTCACGCCGACCAGTTTCAGCTTCCTCGACGGATCTCCGAAGAAGTGGGTCGCCACGGGTCCTACGGCCTCTTCCGTCGAAGCCACCTGTATGTAGGTCACGCCCTCGGCCTTCTCCTGCGGCATGTCCTCGCAGAGGACCGCCACGGCACCCTGGCCAATCGCCTTGCCTATGAAACGGTGGCCATCGACCTGCGTGCCCTTCATGGCCACGAAGAGGTCGCCTTGCTTCACCTTGCGTGAGTCGATTTCCACTCCCGCAATCTCGACATCGCAGCTTCCCTCCACCGTGAGAGGTTTCACTGCCTTGAGCAGTTCGCTTAATGCTTTCATATCTTTGAGTCTCTTGTTTTCTCCTTATTATATATATGGGTAGTCCATCACGTTTATAACATGGGATTTCCCATCACGTTTATATCATGGATTCCCCATCACGTTCCTATATGGGTAGTCCCATCACGCCGACAGGGCCTTGCGGTCCTCCCGACGGATGGGTGCTTTCGCTCGCTCCTTTGCCCAGCGCCTCTCTTGGGGCGGCTACGCCTGCAGCGCCAGGTTGCAGCTCATGCCACTTCTGATGCGGGTGCCTGGTGCCAGGCTCTGGCTGACGACCACGCCGCGTCCGTTGATTCGCGCCTTGATGCCGCGGCTCTCCATGAGATAGACCGCGTCTCGCGCGCCCATGCCGCAGACGTCGGGCACGTAGGCCTGTCCCACGACGGATCCCTTCACCAGCGTGAGCCGGTTGCGGGTGGTACTGTCATCGACGGCTCCCCAGACCGGGTCGCCACACTTGAAGTATCCCTTCCATCCGTTGATGAGGTCGAAGCCCAGGTCGTGGAGCACGAAGTCGGCTGCGTGGAGGTCTCCCTCCTTCACCCGCGGCAGCAGCACCGACGACGAGTCGCGCGCGTCCTCCATGCTCACCTTCAGGATCTGCGACATGATGCCCTCGGCAATGTTGTGGAATACCACACCACTCATGCCGCCACCCGAGGCGGGCAGTCCTTCCTTCTGTATGCAGACGATGCAGGAGTAGCGTGGGTTGTCGGCCGGGAAGTAGCCCGCGAAGGACAGCAGGTACTTGGTGCCGCCCGCCTTATATCCCAGGGCTCCCTTCGACATCTGTGCCGTGCCGGTCTTTCCCGCCACCTCAAACTTGTCGCTGCCAGCCTTTTTTCCCAGTCCCTCGCTGACCACCTCGCGCAGGATGCGCTGTATCCACTCGATAGTCTGAGGCTTGGCGATCTGCTCCTTGACCACCTGCACCGGGAACTCCTGTACCACCTCGCCATCGCGCATGATCGCCTTGACCAGGCGCGGGCGCACCAGTTTTCCGCCGTTGGCAATGGCGTTGTAGAGGGTGATGACCTGGATCGGGGAGAGTTTGATACGATAGCCGAACGAGCGGCGTACGAGCATACTGTTGGGGTCGGGCACCTCCTTCCAATCCTGAAAGAGCGGTTTTTTCTCGCCGAAAGCCTCCAGTCCGACGGTTTGGTCGAGGTGCAGCTTTTTCATGAAGTCGCTGTAACGCTCCTTGTTGTCGGCATAACGCTCCCAGATCGCCTTGGCGAAATAGACGTTCGACGACTGGGCGACCGCCGTGCGGAAATCCATGTCGTTGAATCCGGCGTGCGAATCCTGCACCCGGATGCCGCCGACCTTCACCACACGTCCGTTGCCCGTGTCGTAGGTCTGGTCCAGCGGCATATCCGCGTCGTCCAGCAACAGCAGCATCGAAGCCAGCTTGAAGGTCGAGCCCGGCTCCGTGTTACGCCCGATGGCGTAGTTCTCCCGCTCGGCGTATCCGCCGCCGGGGGTGCGCCCCAGATTCACGAGGGCGAGGATTTCGCCCGTGCGGACCTCCATCACGATCGTGGTGCCCCAGATGGCGTTCTGGGCTTCGAGCTGTTCGCGCAGGTAACGGTTCGCCACGTCCTGCACATCGAGATCGAGCGTCGTGACCACGTCCAGTCCATCGATCGGGTCGATGTTGTCGC
>OGPF01000301.1_pt1 | contig 32041 bp, 25 predicted proteins | sample 1552871 | NCBI WGS metagenome assembly OGPF01 (sample SAMEA2580276, study PRJEB22360) | human gut metagenome | biome: human gut; feature: human-associated habitat; material: faeces | place: Denmark | collected 2008/2010
GCGGAAAGATCGCTGGCGGAGGAGACCCGCTTCATCGCCACCATGAACTACGGCTACGCCGGCACCCGGGAGCTGAACGAGGCCCTCACCTCCCGCTTTGTGGTCATCCAGATGCCCACCATCACCCAGGACAATCTGGAAAAGCTGCTGCGGGCCCAGTTCCCGGACCTGACGGCGAAATATGTGCACCAGTTCGCGCTGCTGTTCCTCGACCTGCAGAAAAAGTGCGACAGCGCGGAAATTTCCACAAAAGCGCTGGACCTGCGCGGTATGCTGGACGCGCTGCGGCTGATCCGGCGCGGCATCCCGGCGGGCGCGGCGCTGGATATGGGCATCACCAACAAGGCCTTTGATTCCTACGAGCAGGGCCTGATCCGGGACGTCATCGCAGCGCGCATCCCGGCGAAGCTGGACGCCGGAAAGCTGTTCGGCTGATGGAAGCCCAGAGCTACACCGCCCAGGAGCGGCGCGCGGCTAATCAGGTCTGGGCTGCTGCAGGAGCCTATGGCTTTGAGCCGCTGTTCCTCGCCCGCTACACCGACGGCACCACCGATTTTTACATGAACACCGTCGTGGGGCTCATCCACAAATATTACGGAGATGCGCTCATCCGCAGCATCTTTGATGCATGGGACGGCGACATGCGGCAGGCCATGCTGGATGACATGACCTGGCTGTACCTGGAAAACGCGGCTTACCATCTGGAACTGCCCCGCCGCCCGGTGCTGGAAGCACTGCGCCATGCTCACGCCGACTACTTTTTTGCCATTCAGTACAAGCTTTCGCGGCAGGAATGGATGGCGAAAAACCAGCTGGTCTACACCATGCAGGCGGCGCGCTGGCGGCGTGTGCTGGGCCGTGCCGACCCGGTGATGACGCCTTATGAGTCCGGCCTTGCGGCGGCCCTTGCCCCCGAAAGCGCACCCGAACCGGCCCAGCTGAAGGCCGAAATTTTGGCCGTCTACGCAAAATTCAACCTGTTCGACGGCACCGTGCACCAGAAAGCGGCCCTGCACCTGCACCTGGACGGCCTGCTGGCAAAGCTTGCCACCAAGGCCATGCCCACCCAGATGATCAAGACCGACCGGGTGACCGTGGAGCACTCCAATTCTGTGGACGCCGCCGGCGGCGGGCTGGCCGTGGACAAGCGCAAAGCCCACATCACCTTAAAGCAAAACGCCGCGCAGGACCGCGCCTACATCGAGAGCTGCTTCGGCCGCTCCATTTACCCGCCGGAACGGCTGCGCAAGGCCGAGCAGGAGCTGTGCGTGGGCGACCATCTGGGCTGCCATTTGTGGTTCAGCGCCGGTGTGCCCAGCCCGGAGCAGGCCCCCACGCCGGAGGCAAAGCATCTGGCCGAACAGGCCGAGCTGCAGGCCGACCGCAACCGCGCCTATTACGCCAAAAACCGGGAGCTGCACCGCAGCGTGGTGCTGCGGCTGACGGAGCAAATTCGCAACTGCATCCTCGTGCACCAGCAGCCCAACGCCCGCGTGGCCCGCAGCGGCAACTTAAACGCCGGGCGCATCTGGCGGGCCCCGCTTTTGAACGACGACCGGGTGTTTTTGTGCGCGGAAGAAGAAAACCAGCCCGCCTTTACGGTGGACCTTCTGCTGGATGCATCGGCCTCCCGCCTGCACTGTCAGGAGGTCATCGCTGCGCAGGGCAGCATCTTGGCCCAAAGCCTTGCGGCCTGCGGCATCCCGGTGCGGGTGTCCAGCTTCAGCAGCCTGCGGGGCTACACCGTGCTGCGGGTGCTCAAGGGCTTTGCAGACAAAAACCTGCAGAACATCAACCGTTATTTTGCTTCCGGCTGGAACCGTGACGGCCTTGCCCTGCGGGCCGCAGGCGACCTTTTGCAGTATGCGCCCGGTCCTGCGCCGCGGCATCTGCTCATCGTGCTGACGGCCTATGACTACACGGATATCGAGAACGAGGCCCGCACCGCCGGGGTCAACGACTTCATTACAAAGCCGCTCTTCCGCTCCCGCCTGACCGCTGCGCTGAAAAATCTCGTGGCGGGCAAACCGAACGCCGCCGACCGGAACGAACTGGACGAGCTGGCCCGCTGCGATTACACCGGCAAGCGCATCCTTCTGGTGGAGGACAACGAGCTGAACCGCGAGATCGCCAAGGAGATCATCGGGATGACCGGCGTCTCCATCGAGTGTGCCGAAAACGGCCGGGAGGCCGTAGAAAAGTTCACAGCAGCCCCCGTCGGCTATTACGATCTGATCTTCATGGACATCCAGATGCCGCTGATGAACGGCTACGAGACCACCGCCGCCATCCGGGCCCAGACGCTCCACGGCGGGCAGACCATCCCCATCGTTGCCATGACGGCCAACGCCTTTGCCGAGGATGTCGTCCTCTCCCGCAATGCGGGCATGAACGATCACATCGCAAAACCCCTCGACCTGAACAAGCTGAACGACGTGTTGCGGCAATGGCTGTGATCGCTTGCGTTTTTCTCGTGTGTGTGCTATACTTTCTAGCGAACTGAATAGAAAACAGTCGGTGCGTTTCGTCATTTTGCTGATAAGCGGAGGGCAGAAACGTTAAAAGGGAAGCGGGTGCACAATCCCGCACGATCTCGTCACTGTGATAAGGGAGTCCCCCGTCCGGGTGCTTTGGGCACCGGTCACTGGAGCATCTGCTCTGGGAAGGCGGCGGAGGGCGGTGATCTTTCAGTCAGGAAACCTGCCGGTTGTTGGTACGGGGGCGTATGCTCCAAATCACGAGGAATTGGTTGTACCCAAAAAGCCTGAATCATTGGAGAAGGTCCTTTTTGTTTTGCCATCCCGCAAACAAAAGGGGCCTTTTTGTTTGGTCAGGTTCTCTTTCCTGTACCCTTCTGTCCGGTTCGAACGAATGTATCCAAAACAGGAAAGGAACACAGAACATGAGAAAACGCACGATCCACAAGGCGGCGGCCGCTCTGACCGCCCTCACCCTCTGTGCCGGTGTGCTCACCGGCTGCGGCGGGTCTGCATCCAGCACCGCTGCTTCCAGCGTGGCAAGCTCTGCCGCCGCATCCAGCGAAGTTTCCAGCGAGGAGGCCGATGAATTGGCTGCAAAGAACGTTGCCGATCTGATCGACGCCATCTATGTGCAGGAGCGCAACGACAACACCGACGAGCAGTGCGCTGCCGCCAAGGCCGCTTGGGACGCTCTGACCGACGCACAGAAGGAGCTGGTCGAGGGCGAAGAGGCCGACCCCGATTACTTTGGCCGCGACACCGGCGATGCCTCCAAGGACGACAGCCGCAACGAGGACAACATCGGCGACAATGAGCTGCTGGTGGTCTCCTTCGGCACCTCCTTCAACGACAGCCGCGTGGCCGACATCAAGGGCATCGAGGATGCTCTGCAGGAAGCTTACCCGGATTGGTCGGTCCGTCGTGCCTTCACCGCTCAGATCATCATCAACCATGTGCAGGCCCGTGACGGCGAGAAGATCGACAACATGCAGCAGGCCATGGACCGCGCTGTGGCCAACGGCGTGAAGAACCTCGTGGTCCAGCCCACCCACCTGATGCACGGCGCCGAGTACGACGAGATGATGGAAATGATCGACTCCTACCGCGACAAGTTCGAATCCGTCGCCGTGGCAGAGCCCCTGCTGGGCGAGGTCGGTTCCGACGCTGCCGTCATCAACGCTGATAAGGAAGCCGTTGCCAAGGCTGTGACCGCCGATGCCGTGAAGGAAGCCGGTTATGACAGCCTCGACGCCGCTGCTGCCGACGGTGTGGCCTTCGTCTTCATGGGCCACGGCACCTCTCACACCGCAAAGGTCAGCTATAGCCAGATGCAGACCACCATGGGCACCCTTGGTTACAACAATGTCTTCATCGGAACCGTCGAAGGCGAGCCGGAGGAGACCTCTTGCGAGAACGTGATCGAAGCCGTCAAGGCTGCCGGTTACACTAAGGTCGTCCTGCGCCCGCTGATGGTCGTTGCCGGTGACCACGCCAACAACGATATGGCCGGTGAGGACGCCGATTCTTGGCTGAGCCAGTTCAAGGCCGCCGGTGCCTTCGACTCCATCGACTGCCAGATCAATGGTCTGGGTGAGATCGACGACATCCAGCAGCTCTACGTCGCCCACACCAAAGCCGCCATTGATTCCCTGAACGGCTAATATCCCGCATTTCATTGCCCGAAGGGAGAGATCTTTTCGGGCAATTTTTATGGGAGCCGCCCCCGCATGAGGAGGAGGCTCCCACCCATCTGAAATTTTGATTTTTTGAGGTATTTGATCGATGCGCTGCAAACAGTTTCTTACGCTTTCCGCCGCAACCCTGATTTTGGCCGCCGCCCTCACCGGCTGCGGTGCCTCTTCCTCCACCGCAAGCTCCGCCGCGACCTCGGAGGCTGCGTCTTCCGCTGCTTCTTCCGTGGCCGCGACCTCGGAGGCTGCTTCGGAGGCCGCTGCCACCCTGCCGGACGGCGTCTACACCGCCGACTTCGAGACCGACAGCAGCATGGTCCACGCCAACGAAGCCTGTGACGGCAAGGGCACCCTGACCGTGAAAGACGGCCAGATGACCTTCCACGTCAGCCTTGCTTCCAAGAAGATCGTCAACCTGTATCTGGGCAGCGCGGCCGATGCCGACGCCAACAAGGCCGACTGGCTGCTTCCCACCACCGACACCGTGACCTACTCCGACGGTACCACCGAAGAGGTGTACGGCTACGATATCCCCCTGACCGCCGTAGACGAGGACTTTGCCCTCGCCATCCTCGGCACCAAGGGCAAGTGGTACGACCACACCGTCAGCGTCCGCAACGCAGAACCCAAGGCCGAAGAGGCCGCGGAGACCCCTGCGGACGGCGAGTACAGCGTCAATGTCGTGCTGGAGGGCGGTTCCGGCCGCGCCAGCGTGGACAGCCCCGCTGCCCTGACCGTCGCGGACGGCAGGATGACCGCTGCGATCGTCTGGAGCAGCCCCAACTACGATTATATGATCGTGGACGGCGAGAAGTATCTGCCCACCAACACCGAGGGCAACTCCACCTTTGAGATCCCGGTAGCTGCTCTGGGCACCCCGCTGGCTGTTACCGCCGACACCGTTGCCATGAGCAAGCCCCACGAGATCGAATACACCCTGACCTTTACCTTGGAGTAACCTTCCATGAAGCTGACCCGCGCACAATTTTTAAAAGCTCTGCCCGCCGCCGCGCTGGTGCTTGCCGGCTGCACTGCCGCGCCCACAGCACCGGCTGATACAGACGAGCTGGTGTTTGACCACGCCTACCCGCTGGACTACGCCACCCAATTTACCGCCGACTGCTACGCGGACGGCTCTACCCTGCTGACCATCCCGGACGCACAGGTAAAATTCCTTGTCCGGCCGGAGGGTGCTGCCACTTTGCGCACCATACCCGAGGGCGTGACTGTTTTGCAGCAGCCGGTGCAGAACATCTATCTGGTGTCCACCTCTGCCATGGACTTATTTCTCCATCTGGACGCGCTGGACAGCATTGCCCTTTCCGGCACCCGCGCCGAGGGCTGGTATCTGGACGAGGCAAAGCAGGCCATGCAGGCCGGGCGCATTGCCTACGCAGGCAAGTACAGCGCCCCGGACTACGAACGCATCCTGACCGCAAACTGCGGTCTTGCGGTGGAAAATACCATGATCTACCACACCCCGGAGGTGAAGGAGCAGCTGGAGCGGTTCAGCATTCCGGTGCTGGTAGAGCGTTCCAGCTACGAGAGCAGCCCGCTGGCGCGAATGGAATGGATCAAGCTGTATGGCATCTTGCTGGGCAAAGAAACCCTTGCCGAGGAGGTTTTCGCCCAGCAGGCACAGCGCATTGCACCGCTGCTAAAGCAGCCCTCCACCGGCAAACGCTGCGCGTTTTTCTCCATTACATCCAGCGGCCTTGCCACTGTGCGCAAAAGCGGAGACTATGTGGCACAGATGATCGGCATGGCCGGTGGCGAATACGTTTTTACAGCCCTTACCGACAGCGGCAACAGCCTTTCTACCATGAATATCCCATTGGAGGATCTTTACGCCGGGGTCAAGGACGCCGATGTGCTCATTTATAATGGCACCATCGAGGGCACGATCTCCACGAAGGAGGAGTTGCTTGCCCGCTGTGCGCTGCTGGCAGAGTGCAAGGCGGTGCAAAGCGGTGATATCTGGTGCACAACACCCAGCTTTTTCCAGCAGAGCATGGCGCTGGCAGATTTTATGCTGGATCTCCATGCCGTTTTTACCGGGGAAACTGCCAGCCCCGACACCCTGCATTTTTTGACCAGGATCATCTAAGGAGCCGCTTATGACCAGCCGCAAACGCCTTGTTTTTTCCTATTGCTGCCTTGCCCTGCTGCTGGCGGTGCTGTTTGCCGTGAGCCTGTTCTGGGGCAGCGTTGCGCTTACCCCGCAGGCTGTGCTTGCAGCCCTGACCGGACGCGGACAGGACGCGCTGAGCGTAGGCATTATCACACAGCTGCGCCTGCCCCGCGCGGTGATGGCCGCGTTGCTGGGCGCTGCGCTTTCGGCGGCTGGCTACCTGTTGCAGACCTTTTTTGCAAACCCCATTGCCGGCCCCTTTGTGATGGGCATTTCCAGCGGGGCAAAACTGGCGGTGGCGCTGGTAATGGTGCTGTTTTTGAACTACGGTCTGCTGACCAGCTCTGCTGTGCTCATCCTTGCAGCCTTTGCGGGCGCTATGGCGGCTATGGCCTTTGTGCTGGCTGCTGCCCGCCGGGTGCAGCGCATGAGCATCCTTGTAATATGCGGCGTGATGATCGGTTACATCTGTTCTGCCATTACGGAACTGGTGGTGACTTTTGCGGAGGATGCGGATATCGTGAATCTCCACAACTGGTCGCGAGGAAGCTTTTCCGGAATGACCTGGGACAATGTGAAAGTGATGAGTATCGTGGTGGCAGTGACTTTCCTTATGGTGATCCTGTTGGCCAAGCCGCTGGAAGCCTACCAGCTAGGAGAAACCTATGCGCAGAATCTTGGAGTGAATATCCGGACCCTGCGGATCCTTCTGGTGGTGTTGTCCAGCGTGCTTTCGGCATGTATCGTGGCATTTGCCGGACCGATCTCTTTTGTGGGGATCGCTGTGCCGCAGCTGATCCGTAAACTGTTCGGCACTACAAAGCCGTTACTGATGATACCGGCATGTTTCTTAGGAGGCAGTGTATTCTGCCTGTTCTGTGATCTGCTGGCGAGGAAATGGATGGCACCCACGGAACTTAGCATCAGCACAGTGACGGCCATCTTCGGAGCACCGGTAGTATTGTGGATCATGATATCACGAAACAGACAGGAGCGTGGATAACTATGGAAACGCAGAAGTCTTATTATATTACAACGGAAAAAATGAGCGTGGGCTACGACGGAAAGCCTCTGATCGAAGAGGTGGAGATTATGCTTCGAAAAGGGGAAATCCTGACGTTACTGGGTCCAAACGGTGCAGGCAAATCCACGATCTTAAAAAGTATTGCAAGGCAGCTGTCACTGATCGCAGGAACGGTGCGGCTGGACGGAGAAGATATGCGGACACTCACCGGGGCAGAACTGTCGAAAAAAATGGCAGTGGTAATGACAAAACGTCTGCGGGGGGAACTGATGACCTGTGAAGATGTGGTGGCCACTGGAAGATACCCTTATACCGGATGTTTTGGTGTGCTGTCGAAAGATGATCACAAAGCGGTGGAAAACGCCATGGAACTGGTGAAGGTGACAGAACTCAGGGATCTTATGTTTGACCGGATCAGTGACGGACAGAGACAGCGGGTAATGCTGGCCAGAGCCATCTGCCAGGAGCCGGAAATTCTGATCCTGGACGAGCCTACTTCGTATCTGGATGTACGTCACAAACTGGAATTTTTATCCATCCTGCAAAAGCTGTGCAGAGAAAGGCAGCTGACGGTGATCCTGTCCTTACATGAACTGGAACTGGCGGAGAAAATCTCCGACAGGATCCTGTGTGTGAACGGTAGGGCGGTGGACCGGATCGGAACGCCGGAGGAGGTCATGACCGACGGGTATATTACACAGTTATATGGAATCCGGATGGGAAGCTATGATGAGGCCAGCAGCGATATGGAGCTGGCGGCGCCGGAAGGAACACCGCAGGTCTTCGTGATCGCCGGAGCCGGAAGCGGACGGAAAATTTACCGGCGTCTGCAGAGAGCGGGAATCCCCTTTGTCACCGGGATCCTGTATGAAAATGATCTGGATTATCCCGTGGCGAAGGCACTGGCGGCGGAGGTGATCGCAGAGCATCCTTTTGAGCCGGTGGCACAGGAAAAAATACAGGCAGCAAAGAAAACGATAGATAAGTGCAAACGTGTTATCTGTTGCCGGGAGAATTTCGGCAGTCTGGAGACTTTTCAGAGAGAACTTCTGGAGTATGCAGAACAGCTGGGGAAGCAGATAGAAAAGCTAGAAAGACCGGAACAACAGAGCGGGTGTTAGAAAACAGAGAAACGAAATTCCTGGGATGTCTATGACATCTGTGGGATGGAGAGAACGATGGCAAAAGTAATCATGATACAGGGCACCATGTCCGGTGCCGGGAAAAGTCTCTTGGTGGCGGGTCTATGCCGGATCTTCCGGCAGGACGGTTACCGGGTCGCCCCTTTTAAATCACAGAATATGGCACTCAATTCCTATATCACCAAGGAAGGACTGGAAATGGGCAGGGCACAGGTCATGCAGGCAGAGGCCGCAGGGATCGAACCGCTGGTGTGCATGAATCCCATTTTGTTAAAGCCCACCAGCCATACCGGATCCCAGGTCATTGTGAACGGGGAAGTACGGGGCAATCTGTCCGCCAGAGACTATTTTGCCCACAAGACGGAACTGATCCCGGAGATCAAGGCCGCATTCCGCAAGCTGGAGACCTATGCGGATATTATTGTCATCGAGGGCGCGGGAAGCCCGGCGGAGATCAATCTGAAGCAGAATGACATTGTCAATATGGGAATGGCGGCCATGGTGGATGCACCGGTACTTCTGGTAGGAGACATTGACAGAGGTGGCGTGTTCGCACAGCTTTTGGGAACCCTGATGCTGCTGACCGAAGAGGAGAGGGAGCGGGTAAAGGGATTGATCATCAACAAATTCCGTGGAGACAGTACAATTTTAGATCCCGGCATTCGGATGTTAACAGAACGGGGACAGGTGCCGGTGCTGGGGACTGTACCTTATATGGAACTTACGCTGGAAGATGAGGATAGTCTGACGGACCGTTTTGATGCAAAACATGTGGGGAAGATCGATCTGGCGGTGATCCACTATCCCAGAATTTCAAATTTTACGGATTTTGATGTGTTTGAGCAGATGCCGGAGGTCAGTGTCCGGTATGTGACAAATGTGAGAGAGCTGGGAACGCCGGATCTGATATTTCTCCCCGGCAGTAAAAATACCATGGGAGATCTGAAATGGATGCGGCAGAACGGACTGGAGGCAGCGGTAAAACGTGCTGCGGGAAAAGTTCCCATTTTCGGGATCTGCGGAGGCTATCAGATGTTAGGCTGTGAGATCGCAGATCCGGCTGGTGTGGAGGAGGGCGGACAGATCCGCGGCATGGAACTGCTTCCGGTACGGACAGTGTTGCAGAAGGAGAAACATCGCTGCCAGATTGATGGAAAACTGGAAGCGGTGGAAGGCATTTTCGCCGGACTTACGGGATATGAGTTCACCGGATATGAGATTCATATGGGGGAGACGGTGTATTGTGGGGAAGACGGCAAGCGGAGCACTTCCTGCGCGGACGATGCCATGAGGAATATAAAAATTACAAAAACTGTAGTCAGCGATTCGACCGGGTGCGTCTACGGTTCCTACATCCACGGCCTGTTTGACAAAGGCGAGATTGCCGGGCATATGATACAGACTCTGGCACGGGAAAAAGGCATCATTTTGGAGGGCGGAGTCTGGGAAGATTACCGCACCATTAAAGAAAGACAGTACGATCAACTGGCGGATACCCTGCGGGAATATCTGTATATGGAGGACATTTATGGAATGCTCAGAGAAGCCCATATTTCATAACTATACCAGACAGGAACTGGCGCAGATCCGGATCACGGCACCGGAGGAAGCGGTGAGAAGTCTTGTGAAAAAACACTGGGATACCCTGGCAAAACCGTTGGACGGCATGGGCAGCTTTGAAACCATTACGGCGCAGATCGGAGCTATACTGGGAACGGAACAGATCGACCTTCGGAAAAAAGGTGTGCTGATCTTCTGTGCAGACAACGGAATCGTGGAGGAAGGCGTGAGCCAGACGGGGCAGGAGGTCACGTTGGCGGTGGCAAAGTCCATGGCACGGAAAGGATCCTCCGTCTGCAAGATGGCGCAGAGCATCGGCGCGGAGACGATCCCTGTGGATATCGGAATAAATAGTGAGGAATCCATTCCCGGCGTCCTGGATCGTAAGGTGCGTCCCGGCACAAGAAATTTTTTGAAAGAACCGACGATGACGGAGGAAGAGACTGTCCGGGCCATTGTCACAGGAATCGAACTGGTACAGGATTGCAAGGAGAAGGGTTACGGACTTCTGGCCACTGGGGAAATGGGAATCGGCAACACGACTACCAGCAGTGCGGTGACGGCAGCTCTTTTGCAGTGCGAAACAGAGGAAGTCACCGGCAGAGGTGCGGGACTTACGGACCAGGGACTGACTCGTAAGCAACAGGTTGTCCGCACCGCATTGGAAACCTATGACTTGTGGCATGCTGATGCCTTCACGGTATTGCAGACAGTCGGAGGACTGGACATTGCAGGACTTACCGGTATGTGCATCGGCGGCGCGTTGTGGCATATACCCATTGTGTTGGATGGTGTGATCAGCATGGCGGCAGCATTGGTGGCGGAGCGGCTGTTTCCCGGCGTGCGGGAATATCTGATTCCTTCCCATCAGGGGAAAGAACCGGCGGCAGTGAAGCTGGCAGATGCTTTGCAGCTGTCTCCGGTGATCCACGCGGGAATGGCACTGGGAGAAGGAACCGGAGCCGTTATGATGTTCACACTGCTGGATATGGCAATGAGCATCTACGGACAGAGCGCTACCTTCTCAGAAATCGAAGTAGAACAATATAGACGTTAACAGTTCAGCCATGAACATATCCGGGCGCAAAAATCATGCTCGCATGATTTTTTGAGCGAATATGTTCATGAGATGAGCGCCGGTCTATGAGCAAGGGTAGTCACGAAGTGACGCAAAAGCGTGATAGCGCGACCTTGCGATTGGCGCGGCTGAAAGACGGAACGGATGGAGAAGCAACATGATGATATTGATCCTGGGGGGCAGCGGCAGCGGGAAATCCGCTTATGCGGAAGATTATCTGCTGCGGACTGCCGGTGATAAGAAAAAATATTATATCGCTACTATGCAGATCTGGGATGAGGAAATGCAGGCCAAAGTGGACAGGCATCACAGACTGCGGCAGGGAAAAGGTTTCACTACCATCGAACAGCCTACTGCACTGGAGCAGGCTGCCTCCCAAATGGAGCCGGAGGCGGCAGTATTGCTGGAATGTATGTCGAATCTTGCGGCCAACGAAATGTTTTCCAGGGAGCAGCCTGTGGATCGTGAGACAGTGATCGCAAAAATTCTGCAAGGCATTGAAGTCTTAAGAAAACAGGCGGATCCGCTGGTTATCGTGACCAATAATGTATTCGAAGACGGCATTGCCTATGACAGTGCTACTATAGAATATATTGAGGCGTTGGGAAGGGTAAACGAGAGGCTGGCCGCAGAGGCAGACGAGGTCGTGGAAGTCGTGGCGGGGATCCCACAGCGGATCAAGGCGTACCCGATCAGCATAGAAAGGAAACAGGCATGCGTATTATCAAATCTTTTTTCATAGCGTTTTCCATGTATTCCAAGATTCCGATGCCGCAGTTTGAGTGGAAGGACGAGGATATGCGGTACGCACTCTGCTTTTTCCCCTGGGTGGGAGCGGTGATCGGTGTCCTGTGGTATCTGTGGAAATGGATCTGTGCCCGGTTCGGAGTGGGAACCTTGTGCTATACGGTGGTGGGAACGGCGATACCGATTCTGATCACCGGGGGCTTTCATGTGGATGGATTTTTAGATACCTGTGATGCCCTGCATTCCTACCGGCCGAGAGAGCGGAAACTGGAGATTCTGAAGGATTCTCATATCGGGGCCTTTGCGGTGATCATGCTGGCTCTGTATGGACTGATTTTTCTGGGAGGCTTTTCGGAGATTACGGAATGCCAGACGCTGGTCGTGGCGGGAGCCGGAAGCTTCCTGTCCAGAGTGCTGAGCGGTGTTGCAGTGGTGAGTTTCCCTTCCGCAAAGCAGGAGGGGACGCTGTATCTGTTCGCGGATAAGGCGCATAAAAGAGTGGTAAAAACTGCTTTGTACGCACAGGGAATCCTGTGCATCGGCTTTATGATGTGGACATCTTTCGTGACGGGAGGAATCGCGGTGGCAGCGGCCCTGCTTACTTTTGCGTATTATTACTATCGCAGCAAAAAAGAGTTCGGCGGCATCACCGGAGATACGGCGGGGTATTTTGTGACGTTTTGCGAAGGATGCGTGGTGGTTGCGGCAGCAATCGCAGAACATATGATGCTGACAGTGTAAAATGTATTGCCGGATAGAGTGGTGCAGAAGCACATTTGAAATGGGAGAGGGAAATGATATTAATTATTGGCGGCTTTGCTCAGGGAAAATTACATTATGTAGAGCAGCATTACGTTCAGCGTGAAGACAGGCAGGAAGTGCCGGTTCTGGATGGAACACTGAGGCTGGCATCGGATAGTAAAATAACATGGGCAACTGAGAGCGCGGTTGAAACAATGCCTGGAAAGCAGACAGAGCAGCCTACAGGGCGGCAGACGGCTGGCCCGCAGGTGATCGTCAATCATCTGCACCGATATATCCGGGAGCAGTTGCGACAGGGAACAGATCCGGAGGCAATGATAGCGAATTTCTATAAGGAATATCCGGACTGCATTCTGATCTGTGACGAGATCGGCAACGGCATCGTCCCCATGGAAGCGGAGGAGAGAACTTACAGAGAATGCACCGGCAGAATTCTGGAAGGGTTGGCGGCGCAGGCAGATGAGGTGGTGAGAGTCGTATGCGGAATCGGCCAGAAAATCAAATAGAGATCCGCCTGACCCTGATCCGGCACGGAGCGACTCTTTCCAATAAAGAAGGACGTTATCTTGGAAAAACGGATGAAGCATTGAGCCCGGAAGGAATAGGAATGCTGAAAAAAGCTGTGACGGGAGGAAACTATCCGACTGCTGACCTTCTGTTTTCCGGTCCCATGAAGCGGTGTCTCGAGACAGCACAGATCCTGTATCCAGGGCAGACTCCCATTTTTGTCCCGGAGTGGACGGAGATGGATTTCGGTGCATTCGAAGGACACAATTATCAGGAACTTTCCGGGGATCCGGCATATCAGAGATGGATCGACAGCGGCGGTACACTGCCGTTTCCGGAAGGCGAGAGCAGAGAGGAATTCATTCGCAGAAACGTTGCCGGATATGAAAAAATGTTATACTACATGAAAATGATCTTGGAGAGAAGTGCTGCATCTGAGCAGGGTGATTACAATACAGGATCGGAGAAAACGGAGTTGGAAAGAAGCGATGAAATTGGAGCACAGGACGCCGGGATACAAAGCGTATCCGCAGTCGTCCACGGTGGAACCATCATGGCACTGCTCAGTCATTTTCTGGGAGAGCAATATTTTGATTATCAGGTAAAATGCGGACAGGGTTATAGCGGCAGGCTGGTATTCCTGGCAGGCGGAGGAACCCCGGAGTGGAAAGAATTTCGCCCACTGTCGGAATTTACAAAAGGAGAAACATATTGATGAAATATCATATTCTGGCATTCGGAGCGGGATTTTTACTGGATCAGCTCTTTGGAGATCCCTATTTTCTGCCCCATCCCATCCGGGGAATCGGCTGGCTGATAGCGAAGACAGAAAAGACACTGCGAGCAGGCAATCCACAGGGCAATTCGACCGAGAGAGAGGGGGCGGAGCGCAGACAGGGAAAACTTCTGGTGGTGATCGTTTTACTGTTTACGGGAATGCTGTCGGCACTGATTTTATTCGGTGCTTATGCGATGCATCCGGGACTGGGAGTGGTCATAGAAGCGGTCATGACCTACCAGATTCTGGCGGCGAGGTGTCTTCAGGTGGAGAGCAGCAAGGTGTGGAAACAATTGAACGCCGGGAGCCTGGAGGAAGCCAGAAAAGCGGTATCCATGATCGTAGGCAGGGACACGGAACATCTGACAGAGGAAGGCGTGGCAAAGGCGGCCATCGAGACCGTGGCGGAAAATACGTCCGACGGTGTGATTGCCCCCATGCTGTATACTGCACTGGGAGGCCCGGTGTTGGGATTTTTATATAAGGCAGTCAATACCATGGATTCTATGGTAGGATATAAGAATGAGAAGTATCTTCACTTCGGCAGAGCCGCGGCGAAGCTGGATGATGTGATGAATTTTCTCCCGGCGAGGATCAGCGCGCTGTTGATGGTCGGGACGGCTTTTATCAGCGGGAAAGGCTATAACGGAAAGCAGGCATGGCGTATCTGGCGCAGAGACAACAGAAAGCATGCCAGCCCCAATTCCGCCCAGACGGAATCCGTGTGCGCAGGAGCGATGGGAATCCAGCTGGCGGGAGATGCCAGTTATTTTGGCAAGGTCGTGAAAAAGCCCTATATCGGGGATCCAACAAGGGCAGTGGAACCGGAGGATATCCGCAGAACGAACCGATTGATGAACCGGACGGCGTGGATCTGTGAGATTCTGTGTCTGGGGATCCTGATTGCGGTGGCAGTGTGAAAAGCAGAGTTTGGCCGGGCGTGAAAGCTTTTGATGATTTGCAGACGATAGAGGACATGAAAAGTCCTATGGTAACAGGAACCGGAAAGGAAGGAAAATGCAGCAGAACATACATGGCGGTGATATTTACAGCAGACAGATACGGCTGGATTTTTCGGTAAACGGCAATCCTTTAGGGATGCCGGATGCGGCGGTGCAGGCGATTCATGAAGCAGTGCAGCATGTGGGAGAATATCCAGATATTACTGCGGCGGCCCTGACGGAAGCCGTGAGCCGGATGTTATCCGGAGAATGTGGCAGAGAAATCCCAAAGGAGTATCTGCTGTTTGGCAACGGGGCATCAGAACTTTTTCTGGCGGTTGTGCATGCACTTAAGCCCCGGAATATTGTGATTCCCGTGCCATCCTTTTACGGATACGAGTATGTGGCGGAAGCAGCAGGCAGCTATATAAAATATGTATATCTGCCGGAAGAGACCGGATTCCGTCCGGGGCGGGAGCTGTTACAGGAGCTGACAGCGGATACAGACATGCTGTTTGTAGCGAATCCCAACAATCCCACGGGGCAGCTGATGGGCAGAGAATATCTGCAGGAACTGTTGGAGCATTGCAGGCAGCAGGGAATCACCGTAGTAGTGGATGAATGTTTTATAGAGTTCTGCGAGTCCGGCCGGGAACAGCCAAAGTTTCTGCTTGGGGAGATCGGACAGTATGAAAATCTGTTGCTGGCACGGGCCTTTACGAAAAGCTTTGCTATGCCAGGGGTGCGTCTGGGCTATCTGGTATGCAGCAACGCAGAGCTTCGGGAGAAAATACGCAGGCAGCTACCGGAATGGAACCTGTCGGTGTTTGCCCAGAGAGCGGGCATCGCCTGTGCGGAGCAGTCAGAGCAATATCTGCAAGACACAGTGGAATATGTGAAAAACGAGAGAGAATATTTGTGGGAAGGACTGGAAAAGCTTGGCATCCGGGTGGTGTCCGGAGAAGTGGATTTCCTGTTGCTGTATACCACACAGCCCATCTATGACAGCCTGCTTGCAAAAGGTATCCTGATTCGGAACTGTGAGAATTTCCGGGGACTGGGTGAGGGCTATTATCGGATCGCAGTGAAGAAACATGAAGAGAATGAAGTGCTGTTACAGGAACTTGCGCAGATTACTGCTGAATGAGTTCGTTTTCTTTGCAAAGCAGTAAATAGGAGCAGCCGGAAGACGGAAAATGAATTTTGGGGGAAGGTAACTTATGGAAAAAAAGAGCATTGAATATGTATTGCCGGAAGAAATCGAGAAGCGAAGCTTTGAAATTATTTCCGCAGAACTGGCAGAGCGGGGCATCACTTTGCCTGCGGAGCAGGATCCTGTCACCCGCAGGGTGATCCATACCAGCGCAGATTTTGATTATGCGGAGACGATGACCTATTCCGAAAACGCGGTGGAGATCGCTAAAAACCTGATAAAAAACGGTGCGGATATTGTGACGGATACCAATATGGCACTGGCGGGGATCAATAAGAAGGTGTTGGCTTCTTTTGGCGGGGAAGCCCACTGCTATATGGCGGATGCGGATGTGGCGGCTATGGCGAAGGAACGGAAGACCACCCGGGCGGCTATCAGCATGGAGTTGGCTTCGAAGCTGGAAAAACCAGTGATCTTCGCTGTTGGAAATGCGCCTACAGCGTTGATACAGATCTATGAGCTGATGCAGGAAAGGGACTGGCGCCCGGCATTCGTTATCGGGGTTCCCGTGGGTTTCGTGAATGTGGAAGCTGCCAAGGAGCTGATTATGGAGACGGATGTGCCCTATATCATCAATCGTGGAAGAAAAGGCGGCAGCAACGTGGCAGCGGCCATCTGCAATGCTTTGTTGTATGAATTGAAAAAGAATGAATTGAATAACCATTTGAAAGGTACACAAGACAACCGGCGAGACGGAGTAGACAGAGGATAAGGAATGCAGGAGAGCCAGAATACTGGCAGAATCGGCAACTGGAGCTCTGAGCTCACGATATAATGAGCGCAAGAGAGCCAACATGCTTGCATGATTGGCGAACGGCGAATTTGATCATGATAGTTGCGAAGCAACGTCAAGCACCGAAGGTGCGAATCATGATATAGTAACAGTGAGGTAGAAGACATGCGGTACGGATTTACCACAGGAAGCTGCGCAGCGGCAGCGGCCAAGGCGGCCGCCTATATGCTGCTGACCGGAAGGGAGAAAACAGAAATCACCATAGAGACACCCAAAGGTATCCCTTACACAGCCCAGATCCGCAACATCTGCCGCAAGGAGCAGGAGGTCAGCTGCGCCGTGGAAAAGGATGGCGGGGATGACCCCGATATTACCACAGGGGCGCTGATCTGTGCGAAGGTTTCTTTTGCGGAAATAACGGATAGGAAAGCCAGAGAAGAACCCGGTAGGAAGAATGGAACCGGACATGCACCTGAACAGGCACAGGTCGTGATCGACGGCGGCATCGGTGTCGGCCGGGTGACGAAGCCGGGACTGGATCAGCCCGTGGGAAATGCAGCTATCAATCACGTCCCCAGAGAAATGATCGAACGGGAAGTATTACAGGTGTGCCAGGTGCTGGATTATCGTGGAATCCTGTCGGTGGAGATCTCTGTGCCGGAAGGTGAAAAGTTGGCAGAGAAGACATTTAATCCAAGGCTTGGCATCGTGGGCGGTATTTCTATTCTGGGCACCAGCGGTGTCGTGGAGCCTATGAGCACACAGGCTATTCTGGATACGATCCGCGTGGAACTGCGGCAACAGCGGGCACTGGGGAGAGAAGATGTGGTGATCTCTCCGGGCAATTACGGACTGGATTTTCTGAAAAATACCTATCACTATGATCTGGATAAAAGTGTAAAATGCAGTAATTTTATCGGTCTGACGATCGATATGGCGGTGGAAGAGGGATTTAGGCGTCTGCTTCTTGCGGGACATATCGGGAAGCTCATCAAAGTGGCGGGAGGTATTATGAATACCCATTCCCGGGAGGGCGACTGCAGGATGGAGCTGTTGACCGCTTTTGCCGTAAAATGCGGTGTAGCGGCAGTGGATGCTGCCAGACTCCTGTCCTGTGTCACCACAGAGGAAGCTGTGCGGATTCTGGACGAGTGCGGCAGGAGACAGGAAGTCATGGATTATGCCATGGAGCGTATTTTATTTTATCTGGAGAAGCGGGCGCAGGGAAAGCTTGCGATCGAATGTATCATGTATGCCAATGATTTCGGAGCATTGGCGAAAAGTAAGGAGGCGGAGGAATGGTTTACTTTGTTGGCGCAGGAAGCGGGGCAGCAGATCTGATCACAGTGCGGGGCATGCACATGCTGCAACAGGCGGATGTCATCATCTATGCGGGATCACTGGTGAACCCGGAGCTGTTACAATATGCCAAAACAGACTGTGAAATCTATAACAGCGCAAAACTGACCCTGGAGGAAGTGCTGCAGATTATGCAGGAGGCACAGGAACAGGGGAAGATGCTGGTGCGTCTGCACACCGGAGAACCAAGCATCTATGGTGCGGTGCGGGAGCAGATGGATGCACTGGATGCATTACATATCCCTTATGAGAGCTGTCCGGGAGTCAGCGCCTGCTTCGGCGCAGCGGCATCGTTAAATCTGGAATATACCCTGCCCGGTGTCTCCCAGACCCTGATCATCACCCGTATGGAAGGACGGACCGGAGTGCCGCAGAAGGAGAGCATCGAAAGTCTGGCAGCCCATCAGGCTTCCATGGCGATCTATTTAAGCACGGGAATGCTGAGGGAACTGAGCCGCAGACTGATGGCGGGCGGTTATGCGGAGAACACCCCCGCAGCCCTGATCTACAAGGCAACCTGGCCGGAGGAAGAGGCTTATATCTGTACGGTGGAGACACTGGCACAGGTAGCGGAAGAACACGGCATCATTAAGACAGCGCTGGTACTGGTGGGGGATGTTATCACCCATGGAAATTATCAGAAGTCGAGGCTGTATGCGGCGGATTTTTCCACAGAATTCCGTCAGGCAAAAAGCAGTGTCCGGCAGACAGAGGAAAACCGGGAGGAGCAGCGTGAAGATTAGTGTGATCAGCTTTACGAAAACAGGACAGAAGATGGCGGAACGGATTCTGAAGAGCATGTGCGGTGGAGACGAAACGATTATTCTATATAGCAAATGCTCCCGAAAAAAGACAGTGCAGACAGCGGAAAACAGTGGGGACGTTACAACGCAGACATTCGGGGTGATTCCGAACAAAGACAGTAACGTACCGACAGATAATACCGGGAATACAATAGCGGTACAGGAGAGTGTGTCAGTCTGGGCCGGTGAGCAGATGGCTGCCCATCATGCGTTGGTGTTCGTCGGTGCCTGCGGTATTGCGGTCCGAGCTATTGCCCCCTGGATCACGGACAAGCTGCATGACAGCCCGGTACTGGTCATGGATGAACAGGGGCAGTATGTGATCCCGCTGTTGTCCGGGCATGTGGGCGGAGCCAACGAACTGGCGGTCCGTCTGGCGGGAGCATTGGGTGCCATACCGGTAATCACCACAGCCACAGACTTACATGACAGTTTTGCGGTGGATATCTTTGCCAAAAGGAATGATCTGCGGATCTGCAATCGGGAGGGGATCGCCAAAGTGTCGGCAAAAGTATTGGCAGGCGAGGAAATTACCATGTCCGTACAGACAGGGCATCTGGCAGTGGACGAGACTATTCCGTCAGAGATCAGGCTGTGTGCATATCCTCCGGTGGAAAAGGTGGATGTCCTAATAGCGGACAACACGGAAGAAATATTTCGAAAAGAGGCAGCAGAACTGTTGTTGAAGCCGAAGAAATATATTCTGGGTGCGGGTTGTAAAAAAGGAACGGACAGTGTGAAGCTGGAAGCCTTTTTAAGAAAAATACTGGAAGAACAGGACATTGCCATAGAACAGGTCGCAGCACTGGCTTCCATTGATGTAAAGAAAGAGGAACGGTGTCTGCTGGAATTCAGCGAAAAGTACAGAATCCCGTTTCAGACCTATCCGGCACAGAAATTACAGACGGTGTACGGAACATTTCATGGCTCCGATTTTGTAAAGTCACAGGTGGGTGTGGACAATGTGTGTGAACGTGCCGCCATGAAGGCGGCGGGGGCAGATGGAAGAATCTGCAGAGCTAAGCAGGCACAGGATGGCATGACCGTGGCAATTGCCGAGAAAGCATGGAAAGTATCGATGTAATCGTAAAGACCAATCGGAAGGACAGTCAGAAAAAACAAAGATTTTTTCATGTAGCTAGGCATCCCTGGGACAATACCTACAAGTGATGGAAGCATGAGAGGATCCGGAGGGCTTGCAAATGATGGAAAGAGGAAAATCAGATGAGTAACAGAATCTATATCATAGGAATGGGTCCCGGCAGGGAAGAAATGATGACCGGAGAAGCCATCGCTGCGCTGGAGCAGGCAGATGTGATTGTGGGTTATACCGTATATGTCAAATTATTGGGAGAACGTTTTGCAGGGAAAAAGCTGCTGACCACTTCCATGCGGCAGGAGACGGAGCGCTGTGAGCTATGCTTCCGGGAGGCGGAAGCAGGAAATCAGGTGGCACTGATCTGCAGCGGCGATGCAGGCATCTACGGTCTGGCATCCCTGATGTACGAGCTGGGGGCAAAGCACCCGGAGACGGAATTGCTTGTGATTCCCGGCATCACGGCGGCCAGCAGCGGTGCGGCGGTACTGGGAGCACCTTTAAATCATGATTTCTGCGTTATCAGCCTGAGCGATCTGATGACTCCATGGGAGAAGATTGAAAAGAGACTGCGGGCGGCAGCAGTGGGAGATTTTGCCATGGCCATCTACAATCCTTCCAGCCATAGACGAAAAGATTATCTGCAGAGAGCCTGTGATATTTTACTGGAAACCATAGAAGGGAAGCGTCCCTGTGGCTATGTGGAAAATATTGGAAGAGAAGGTACCCGGGCGGTGACCTGTACGCTGCGGGAATTAAGGGACCGGGAAGTCAATATGTTCACCACTGTATTTATTGGCAATTCGGAGACGGAGATCCTGGGGGACAAGCTGATCACCAGAAGAGGCTACCAGGCAGAAAAGGGAGAAAAGGCAGAGTGAAAAAGCTTGTAATATTTGCGGGAACCACAGAAGGACGGAGATTGTCGGAGATTCTGGCGGATGCCGGAATCGCACATACGGTATGCGTGGCAACGGAATACGGTGAAATCGTAATGCGGGAACAGACGGAAAGCACAAAAGCGATGCAGACAGCCGGGCAGCCCATTGTAAACCTTCACTGCGGCAGAATGGACCGGGAGCAGATGCAGAAGTTTCTGCATGACGAAGGCTATGAGATTGTAGTGGATGCCACCCACCCTTACGCCAGGGGCGTTACGGAGAATCTGCGGGGAGCTGTGGATACACTGAAATCTTTGGAAAAAGATGCACATTTTCCCATTTACCTGCGTCTGGAACGGAAAATCGACGGGATTACAGAAGCAGATGGCATTGTTACAAATGTCCAATATTTTGAAAACAATGCAGATTGTGCGAAAGCTTTGGAGAATACAGAGGGCAATATTCTGCTGACCACGGGAAGCAAGGAACTGGCGGTGTATTGCGCTTCCGGCAGATTGAAAGACCGCCTGCATGTGCGGATCCTTCCGGGAAGAGAGAGTCTGGAACTGTGCATGGAGCAGGGAATCAAAGGCCGGCAGATCCTGGCATTGCAGGGGCCTTTTTCCACAGAGATGAACGCTGCCATCCTAAGGCAGTACGACATCCGCCATATGGTCACGAAAAACAGCGGCCGGGCCGGAGGCTGCCAGGAGAAGCTGGAAGCAGCGAAAATGCTGGGAATCCCGGTGTATGTGATTGAGCCTGCGCAGAAGACATCGGATGCTGCCGGGAATATTCCGGGGACAGACTCGTATTCGTTTGCAGGAATCTGTGGAAAACTGGGACAACTCTGTGATTGTAAGATTTCGCAGCAGGGAAGTCTGGAAATCTGCCTTGCCGGGATCGGTATGGGCAGCAGAGACTGCATGACAAAAGAAGTGCAGCAGACAATCGAAACTGCGGATATCCTGCTGGGGGCGGAGCGCATGATTGCAGACTATTCTGCCAGAATAGAAAAAAAGCCCTACTATATGGCTGCCCAGATCCTGCCCTATCTGGAAAAATTACAGGAAAGCGAGGAACTGGCACAGCAGGAGACACTTCGGGTAGCGGTTCTGTTTTCCGGAGATACCGGATTCTACAGCGGATGCAGAAAATTGTATGTGAAATTACAGGAAGCGATTGCAGCAGGACAACTGAGAGGCAGTGTGAGGATCCTGCCGGGAATTTCATCGGTGGTTTCTCTGGCGGCCCGGGTGGGAGAAAGCTATGAGGATGCCGCCATTTTAAGCATGCACGGCAAGAAGCTGAACCATCTTCCGACAACTGTGGTGAGTCATGAGAAGACTTTCCTGTTGACCTCGGGAAGTGAGGATATCCGTAAGATCGGACGGATGCTTACGGAGACGGGACTGACAGATTGTGAAGTGATCGTGGGATATCAATTGTCCTATCCGGAAGAAAATATACGGATCCTGATGCCGGAGCAGTGTGTGGAGGTCACCGAAGAGGGTCTGTATACCTGCCTGATCCGCAATCCTCATCCACAGCCGGAACTCCTGACCCACGGCAGAGCGGACACCTGTTTCCTACGGGATGCTTCCGGGACGGAGGGAAAAATTCGCAGAACTCCTATGACCAAGGAAGAAGTCCGGGAAGTCAGTGTTTGCAAGCTGCACCTGACAGATGGAGCCGTAGTCTATGATATCGGCAGCGGCACCGGATCCGTGGCGGTGGAAATCGCCGGATTGTCGGAAACGGTGCATGTCTATGCCGTTGAGAGAAAACCGGAGGCGGTGGAACTGCTTCGGAAGAACCGAGAGCATTTCCATATGGACAATATGGAGATCATCGAAGCACTGGCACCGGAGGGACTGGAAGAACTGCCTGTGCCCACCCATGCTTTTATCGGCGGCAGTGGAGGCAGATTAATGGATATTTTACAGACCTTGTATCGGAAAAATCCTCATATGCGCATTGTGATCAATGCCATCAGCATGGAGACGATTGCGGAGCTTCAGGAAGTATTGGAAGCGTTTCCTGTGGAGGACGGGGAAATCCTGCAGATGCAGGTCAACCGGGTGAAGAAGCTGGGAAGCTATCATTTGCCGCAGGCGGAGAATCCGGTGTGGATCTGCTCATTTACGTTCAGGGAGGGAGAAACAGGCTCTATGGACAAAGTGAAGAAAGCGTTGCTGACCGAAGAAGAAAACGGAAACAGGGAAAATGGAGAAGTGCAGAGATGATCGGAGCACAGGAAAAAAAGATACGACGCATCATGATCGCTGCCCCGAAAAGCGGCAGCGGCAAGACTATGATCACGTGTGGATTATTGCAGATTTTTAAGGAAAACGGAGAGGATATCTCTTCCTGTAAATGCGGCCCGGATTATATCGATCCCATGTTCCACAGACAGGTGCTGGGGATTCCTGCCAGAAATCTGGACACTTTTTTCACCGGAGAGGACGGCACGAGAAGCCTGTTTCTGAGAGATCGCAGGGAAGACGAGCTTGTGGTCATGGAAGGTGTTATGGGACTCTATGACGGGCTGGGCGGAATAAGAGAGGAAGGCTCCTCCTATCATCTGGCAAAGGTGACGCAGACCCCCATCATACTGGTGGTGGATGCAAAAGGCATGGGAAAATCGGTGCTTCCTCTGATCACCGGATTTCTGGCTTATGATAAAGAACATCTGATCCGGGGAGTGATCTTCAACCGTATGTCAGCAGTTTACTATGAGATTCTGAAGCCACTGGTGGAAGAGGAACTTGGTATTGCGGTGCTGGGATATTTCCCGGAAAATAAGGACTTACAGATCGCCAGCAGACATCTTGGCCTGTGCCTGCCGGGAGAACTGGAAGATCTGCAGGGAAAGATCCGGGTCACGGCGGCAAAACTAAGGGAGAGCGTAGACATTTCGAAGCTGTTGCAGATTGCAGAAGAGGCGGAACCGCTGGGAGCTGAGAGAATAGAGAGAACCTCCCAAACCAAAAAGAAGGAACGCAGTGAAGAAACGGCAGAAGAGCAAGATCCGGATTCTGTGGAAAACGATAGGGTAAAGTGCCCGAGGATCGCTGTAGCCCGGGATGAAGCCTTTTGCTTTTATTATGAAGAGAATCTGCGCCTGCTGGAACAGACCGGAGCGGAACTGGTGTATTTTTCTCCATTGCATGACAAGGCGTTGCCGGAAAATATCCATGGGATGCTGTTGGGCGGCGGTTATCCGGAATTATATGCCGGACAGCTGAGTGAGAACAATGCCATGCGCAAGGCCATCCGGGCAGCAGTCATAGGTGGCCTCCCCACCGTAGCGGAGTGCGGAGGCTTTTTATACCTGCATACGTCTCTGACAGACAGAGAAGGACATTCCTGCCTTATGGCAGGAGTGCTGCCTGAAAAATGCTTCGATACCGGAAGCCTGGTGCGCTTCGGATATATCGAACTGGAAGAGAACAGTGAATATTTTCTGCCCCGGGGCAGCCGCATCCGGGCACATGAATTTCACTACTATGACAGTGAAGATAACGGCGTAGACTGTACCGCAACTAAACCAACCATCGGAAGAAACTATCCCTGCATCCATGTCGGTGAGAACCACTGGTATGGTTTCCCCCACCTCTATTATCCTTCCTGCCCCGAGTTCGCAGAGCAATTTGTGGAAAAGGCTGCGCAGTACAAAAATCGTTTTAAATAGCAGGATATTTGGCGGTATCTGCAAAAATTGTGCAAGAAAAATAAAAAAACACTTGCATCGTACATCGATGTACGGTGTACAAAGAAATGGGGAAGTATTTCGGATGAAATACGTTGAAAGGACGAAACCGGCTGGCGAGAGTTGGGTTCGTCCTTTTTTGCAGAAAAATTCTCAAAAACAAAAAAGATGTGTTATAATCGTAATATCTTTTTTGGGTACGGAGGATAAAGTTATGGAAAAATCAAAGGTATATTTTACAGATTTCAGAACCCGTCTGGGAGAGGGACTTCCCAGTAAGTTAAAGCGCCTGATGAAGGCGGCGGGGATTCAGGATATGGATATGGATCACAAGTTTGTTGCCATCAAGATGCACTTCGGTGAGCTGGGCAATCTGGGATTCTTACGTCCCAATTATGCGAAAGCGGTAGCAGATGTGGTGAAGGAACTGGGAGGAATTCCTTTCCTGACGGACTGTAATACCCTGTATCCCGGCAGCCGTAAGAATGCCATCGAGCATATGTACTGTGCCTGGGAGAATGGTTTCACACCGTTGACGGTTGGGTGTCCTGTGATCATTGGTGATGGTCTGAAGGGAACGGATGACATTGAGGTGCCGGTAGAGGGCGGCGAATATGTGAAAAATGCTAAGATCGGCCGGGCCATTATGGATGCGGATGTGTTTATTTCCCTGAATCATTTCAAGGGGCATGAAACGGCGGGCTTCGGCGGTGCTATCAAAAATATCGGTATGGGCTGCGGATCCAGAGCCGGTAAAATGGAACAGCACGCTCAGGGCAAACCGGAGATCAATGAGAATTTGTGCCGTGGCTGCAAACGATGCATGAGAGAATGTGCCAATGAGGGACTGGTATACGACGAGACTACCCATAAGATGCATATTGATCATAACAAATGCCTGGGCTGTGGACGCTGTATCGGTGCCTGTAACTTCGACGCAATCCATAGCGGTTGTGATGCGGCAACAAAGGATTTCAACTGCCGTATGGCAGAGTATGCGAAGGCGGTCGTGGACGGCAGACCCAATTTCCATATTTCTCTGGTGGTGGATGTGTCTCCGAACTGTGACTGCCACCGGGAGAATGATGTACCCATCCTGCCCAATATCGGTATGTTCGCCTCCTTCGATCCTCTGGCGCTGGATCAGGCCTGTGTGGATGCCTGCCTGAAGCAGACACCGCTGCCGAACAGCCAGCTGACGGATGCCATGGCAAAAGAGGGCTTTTGTGATCACCATGATCATTTTGAAAATACCACTCCAAATGCGGAGTACAAGACCTGTCTGGAGCATGCGGAGAAGATCGGTATCGGCAGCAGGGTGTACGAACTTATTGTTATGAAGTAATTTCAGAAAGGATGAGCTTATGCGTCCCATGGTAAGCATCATTGTTCCGGTATACAATGCGGAGCAATATTTACGACGCTGTGTCGACAGCATTTTGAATCAGGAATACACGGACTTTGAAGTGTTTCTGGTAAACGACGGCAGTACGGATTCCTCCGGTGACATCTGCGAGGAATACGGCAATAAGGACACAAGAGTCATTGTGATCCAGAAGGAAAATACCGGAGTCTCCGACAGCAGAAATCTGGCATTGGATCGTGCACGGGGAAAATATCTGCAATTCTTAGACAGCGACGACTGGATCACGCCGGATGCCACAAGACTGTTCGTGCGGGCGGCGGAAGAGTATGGCTGCGATATGGTCATTTCAGACTTTTACCGCGTGGTGGGAGAGCGTCTGTCCCCCAAGGGAGACATTGAAGAGGAGGGTGTGCTCACCCAGGAGGAGTTCGCGGCACATATGATGGAGAATCCGGCAGACTTTTACTATGGTGTGTTGTGGAACAAACTGTACCGCAGGGATCTGGTGGAGGAGCACAGTCTGCGAATGGATACGAATATCAACTGGTGTGAGGATTTTCTGTTCAATCTGGAATATATCCGTTACGCGAAAGTATTCTATGCCCTGCATGCCCCAATCTATTATTATGTGAAGCGCAAAGGCTCCCTTGCCAGTCAGGGAATCAGCATCTCCAAGACGGTAAAGATGAAGTTGAATGTCTTTGAGTATTACAATAACTTCTACAAGCATGTGCTGGAAGAAGAGGACTACGAGAAGAACCGTTTGCAGGTATATCGTTTCTTCATTGATGCGGCAGGAGACGGAAACGTGCCGCCTTCCATCCTGCCCGGATCCAAGAAGCTGGGAGACGAGAGAGTCTTTGTCAACACCGAGATCCTGCAGGCCGAGGGACCGGCGGGGGATGCTTACCGTAAGCGGAAGCTTCTGGAACATTATCTGGAGCCGGTGGCATTAAAAGGAGATCTGAAGGTAGCGGATGTGCGGCTGCTTCTGTGCCTGTGTGAAAAGCACGAGTGGGACAGCAGACGGGAACTGGCGGATTTCGCCGGAATCTCCCGCACGAACCTGACCAGCGGCTTGCAACGCCTGACCATGAAGGGATTCTTGAAAATAGAGGAAGTGAAGGAACCCAAGCCTTCCAGAAAAAGCAAGGCAGCCGGAGAAGTACAGGGAAAAGCGGAAAAGCCGGAGACAAGGCGCAAAGACCGTAAAACCAAGGTCACAGTGACAATCCTTCCCACTGCGGAAGCGGTCATGAAGGAACTGGCACTGGCACAGCGGGATTATGATGAGGCGAGATTTGTGGGATTTACCGAGGAAGAACTGATAAAATACGCAGATCTGTCGGAGAAAATAAAAGAAAATACAAAGAGGATTCTGGGATAATATTCCTTCGCCCTATAAATATCACTCAATATTTTATATTTTGTTAATTGACATCGCCCCTTCCAAAAAGTTATGATAAATAAGTATATAAAAATGTGAGGGAAAGGAAGGTATTTGGATGAAGAAAAACGAAGAGTATATGTTGGAACATGCCGGATTGTGCAGAGCGGCAGATAGATTGGAACCCCAGATGTTCGACGAATACGGCGTACAGAGGGGACTGCGTGATAAGAACGGTAACGGCGTAGTCGCAGGTCTTACCAATATTTCACGGATCGAATCCTTCAAAATGGAAGACGGCAAAAAAGTTCCCTGTGAAGGTAAGCTGTGGTATCGCGGCTATGACTGCATCGAGCTGGTCAACGGCTTCCGGGGTGATCATTTCGGATTCGAGGAAGTGGCTTATTTACTTCTGTTCGGTAAGCTGCCGAACCGTGAGGAACTGAAACATTTTAACGATATTCTTGCGTCCAGCAGAACTCTGCCGACCAACTTCACCAGAGACGTCATTATGAAAGCCCCCAGCAGTGATATTATGAATTCACTGACCAGGAGCGTTCTGACACTGGCTTCCTATGATAAAAACTGCAGCGACACTTCCATTGAAAATGTATTAAGACAGTGCCTGGGACTGATTGCTGTGTTCCCCATGCTGGCAGTCTACGGCTACCATGCATATAATCACTATTCCAACGATGAGAGTATGTACATACACCGTCCCCAGAAGAAACTTTCCACCGCAGAGAATCTGCTGATGATGCTTCGCCCGGACAAACAATACACCGAACTGGAGGCGAGGGTACTGGACACCGCACTGGTGCTGCATATGGAGCATGGCGGTGGTAACAACTCCACCTTTACCACCAGAGTCGTGACTTCTTCCGGATCCGATACTTATTCTGTCATTGCGGCAGCACTTTCCTCCCTGAAGGGACCCAAACATGGTGGTGCCAATATCAAAGTCGTAGAGATGATGCGGGATATCGAAGCACATGTGTCCGACTGGACAGATGAGGATGCGGTAAGGGCATATCTGAACAAGATTCTGAGCAAAGAAGCCTTCGACGGCAAGGGACTGATCTATGGTATGGGGCATGCAGTCTACTCCCTGTCTGACCCCAGAGCCCAGGTATTCAAGAGCTTCGTGGAAAAACTGGCGGTAGCCAAGGGCAGAGACAAGGATTTCGCCCTGTATTCCATGATCGAGCGGATCGCACCGGAGGTCATTTCCCAGAAATCCCGGATCTACAAGGGTGTCAGCGCCAACGTTGATTTCTACAGCGGTTTCGTATACAGCATGTTGGAGATTCCTCTGGAACTGTATACCCCGATCTTCGCCATTGCCAGAATCGTAGGATGGAGTGCACATCGTATCGAAGAGCTGATCAATATGGATAAGATCATTCGTCCCGCTTACAAGAGCGTAATGCAGGAACTGGAATATGTTCCTTTGAATCAGAGATAAATTATCAAATAATAAAGGACTGCGTATTTTGCGCAGTCCTTTGCTGAATTACTATGGAGAACAGATCGGGGAACCTACGAATAGATCTTGCAGATAATGGATACGATCTCTTCAGCGGATTCTTTGGAATCTTCCAGAATCCAGGTGACATAAATATTGTAGAGGGAACCGGAGAAGGCTCGGAGCGTGTAATAAAAATCCTGCCCCTTGTCTTCGGTATAATAGGTATCCAGAATGTAGCTGTCCAGTGCCTGTAACAGCAGGTGCCCCAGACCGGTCTGCACCAGACAGGCAATGAATTCTTTGTAATGATTGAAATATTCATAACAATGCAGCATATTGCGGGAGTCATTGTAATTGCCCTTGTCCGGCCATGTCGCAACATCCTGACGGTAGGATTCTACCAGATCCTTCAGATAACTGCTGAAGATCTCATCCAGAGAATGGTAATTGCGATAATAGGTCATGCGGGAGACACCGGCACGCTCGGTCAGCTCGGTAATTGTAATATTGGACAGGGATTTGGTCTTCAGCAGCTGGATCAGAGCCTGTACCATACAATCTCTGGAAAAAAAGTTGGAATTCTTTGTGGACATGACGGATCACCTTCTTTATGATTTCTACCTAATAATGTAACGATTCAGACCTACATTCGCAAAATCGCCTCTATGAGGCTTCCTTGGAGAACAGGCCGGCCTGTTCTCTGCTCATTGTGGTTACTTCGCCATATAAATCATATCAAATGTTCTTACGAATGCAAGCATTCGACGTACATGTTGACATGATTTGCATGGCTCTGAATAGTTACCATATAATTATATAGAACGTAACACAATCCGGCGAAATACGCAAGGAAAGTTCCTCGCGGAAAGGAGCGGCATATGGCAGGAACGGTAATAGAATATTTGCAAAAATACGGAGACATTTCTTTTCGGGAAAAACCTCTGAATGATGTGGACAGTCTGGCATTGTGCCAGCTCTCTTATCTGAAATTCGACGGGATGGTCAGCGATGTGCGGCACAATGGCCCTTCCGTGACCCTGCGGGAGATTGCAGAGCGTCCGGACGTGGACAAACTGTTCGGGGATGTCCGTTTTGAGAAGGAGAACCGGGCGCTGTTCGAAGGAATGTTAAGCGGCAGACGTTTCCGGGATATGAAGCTGAACTGCTATATCAATCTGGTGGAAAAGGAATGGGAGACCCAGTTCTCCGCCATCACTTTTATTCTGGATGACGGAACCCTGTTTCTGGCATTCCGGGGGACGGATGAGACTATCATAGGCTGGAAGGAAGATTTCAACATGGCATTTCTGTCACCGGTGCCGGGGCAGGAGTACAGTGTAAAATATGTAAATATGGTCACCGGATGGCTACACCAGCCCTTTTATATCGGAGGGCATTCCAAGGGCGGCAATCTGGCAGTCTACAGTGGCATGAAATGCGCCCCTTTTGTGCAGAAACGGATCCAGAAGATCTACAGTCTGGATGGGCCTGGATTCCGGCCGGAAGTGCTGAAGGAGTGTCACTATAATGCCATCGAAGGCAAGGTGGTGAAGCTGTTGCCACATTCTTCCATGATCGGTATGATTTTCGAGCGGGATATTCATTACCGCGTGGTGGAGAGCAACAGCCATGGGCTTTTGCAGCACGATCCTTTTTCCTGGTTGGTGGAGGAGGACCATTTCGTGGATGTGGGTGACATTTATGAGAGCCAGAAGATCATGAATGAAGCACTGAACGAATGGATACTGTCCTTAAATGAAGAACAGATCCGCACCTTCGTGGAAACACTCTATCAGGTCATCTCCGCATCCCAGGCGGATGATCTGATCACGTTTACCGCTGACTGGAAAAAGAGTATGAATGCGGTGGTTACTGCACTGAAGGAAGTGGACGCCCAGACCGCGGAGATGCTGCGGGGAATCATCCGCTCCCTGTTCGAAATCGCCAAAGTCAAGGTCAGAGAGGAGCTGGCCCCGGCGAAAAAGCCCGGGCGCAGATTCAGAAATAAGAAGAAAGAAGAGAAAGCAGAGGCTCACCGGCCTGTTCCGGAAGACGCTCCGGATGCCACTGCAGCCCAAGAATCGGCAGCTCGTCATGCTCCAAAGCTTCGGGGCAGCCATCGTCAGGGCAGACCTGGATGATCTTAAGGTGCTGACCTAAGCGGTCGATCCTCTGATGGTGGGCGCTGTTGACGTGCATTTTGACAGGAAAATACTTGAAAAGACGGGAATCTTCCGTCATAATGGACGTATGGAATGCATCACCGGAAGGGATACTGTGCAGGGAATCTCCCGACATATCCTGCAAAATAGTGCCACCGAAGGCAACATTGATGACCTGCATGCCCTTGCAGATCCCGATCACGGGGATCCTGGCGGCAATGGCTGTGTCAAGGGCCTGAAATTGCAGGATGTCCAGTTCGGTGTCAACAGTACGGGAACCTTTGTTTTTTTCTCCGAAGAAAGCCGGAGTGATATCTCCGCCGCCCGGCAGAATCAGGGCATCACAGGAGGTGACTTCCCCAGGGACCAGTGTGGTTACGGTTCTGGCGGGAAGTTTCGAAAAAAACGTCTCATAATTGCCCGTCTGGGATTTGCGTCCCAAAATGACTAATTTTGTCATATGATTTTCTGATACCTCATTTTTTATAGTTAATATATGCCATAACTTTTCATTTTTGCATGGAACAAATTAGCAAAAATGTATCTTACGTTTTTCAATAAATAGGAGTAAAATAGCAACGACCGTGAGGGAGTGAAAGCTCTTTCAAGGATGTTCACGGAAAGGAAGTGGTATTATGGAGGAATTGGCATCAGAACTGCTCAAGGAACTGAATTGTGACACGGCTTTTTCTATTAAGCTTCCGGCAGGTCTACCCCTGATCGGTGGAGTACAACTGGACATTGCGGAATCGGTCGTTATCACCTGGGTGGTCATGGCAGTCATTCTGATCTTGTCGATTATCCTTACAAGCAACCTCAAAGTACACAATGTCAGCAGACGACAGCTGGTGGCAGAGACGATCGTGACAAAGCTGGAAGGCATTGTTACGGGAATGATCGGAGAAGAAGGCAAACGGTATGTACCGTATCTGGTTAGCGTACTGTTGTATCTGGGTATATCCAATATCATTGGATTGTTCGGTATGAAGCCCCCTACCAAGGATCTGAACGTAACGGCGG
>OGPF01000328.1_pt1 | contig 30207 bp, 21 predicted proteins | sample 1552871 | NCBI WGS metagenome assembly OGPF01 (sample SAMEA2580276, study PRJEB22360) | human gut metagenome | biome: human gut; feature: human-associated habitat; material: faeces | place: Denmark | collected 2008/2010
CCGTTCGCCGAAGGGCGGCCTTTTTTAAAAGGACCGCCGGCACCCGGTGGTGGAGGCGCTGCTGACGGGCAGCGCGCCGTTTGTGCCGAACGATCTTGAGATGGACCCGAATCAGAACCGTGTGTCTATCATTACGGGCCCGAACATGGCGGGTAAATCTACATATATGCGGCAGGTGGCGGTCATTGTCATCATGGCGCAGATCGGCTGCTTTGTGCCGGCGAGCGCGGCGGAGATCGGCATTGTGGACGGCATCTACACGCGCGTGGGCGCTTCTGACGACCTTGCGGCGGGGCAGTCCACGTTCATGGTGGAAATGGCCGAGGTGGCGGAAATTTTGAAGAGCGCCACGAAGGACAGCTTGCTGATTTTAGATGAGATCGGCCGCGGCACCTCGACGTTTGACGGCATGAGCATTGCGCGGGCGGTCATCGAATACGTACACGACAAAAAGCTGTGCGGTGCGAAGACGCTGTTTGCGACGCATTACCACGAGCTGACGGAGCTGGAAGACCTTTTGCCCGGTGTGCAGAACTTCAGTATTGCGGTGAAAAAGCGCGGGGACGACATCACGTTCCTGCGGCGTATCGTGCGCGGCGGCGCGGACGACAGCTTCGGTATTGAGGTCGCGAAGCTCGCGGGCGTGCCGGACAAGGTGGTGCGGCGTGCGAAAGAGGTGTTAAAGAGCCTTGAAAGCGGCGAGATGGTGAAAAAACCGAAAAACGCCGTGAAAGTGCAGCAGGAGGAACCGATACAGCTGACGATGCTGACAAAGGACACGGAGGTTTTAAACCGCCTGAAAAGCCTGGACGTCAACACGCTGACGCCGATCGAATCCATGAACATTTTGTTTGAACTTGCAAATATGCTGAAATAGATTTAACGCGAAAGGAAGGTGCAGAAAATGCCGAAAATTCACGTTTTGGAAAAGCAGGTCGCGGAGCTGATCGCCGCCGGTGAGGTGGTGGAGCGCCCGTCTTCCGTCATTAAGGAGCTTGTGGAAAACTCCATTGACTCCGGCGCGTCGATTGTCACGGTGGAAATTCGCCGCGGCGGCGTGACGTATATCCGTGTGACGGACAATGGCTGCGGAATCCCGAAGGAAGAGGTTCCGTTGGCATTTCTGCGCCATTCCACCAGTAAGATTCAGTCCGTAGAGGATTTATTTACGGTATCTTCTCTGGGCTTTCGCGGTGAGGCACTTTCCAGTATTGCCGCAGTCTGTCAGGTAGAGCTGATCACAAAGACGGAGGAAGAGCTGACCGGGCAGCATTTTACGATAAACGGCGGAGAAGCGGGTGAGCTTGAAGAGATCGGTGCACCGAAGGGAACGACGGTGATCGCCCGCAATATTTTTTATAATACACCGGCGTCTGTGTCGCTATTGTTAATCTTCTTGTTCTTGCTTTGATATTGGCGGCCGAAACTGAAGTTGTAGGCAAAGGTCAGGAAAGCCATGTGAGCCGACTCCTTCACATGCCATGCTCCCTTGGAGCCGGCGTAGCGATTCCTGTTTTCCTGTTCGCGCTTATAGTTATCAGAGAAAGGATTGATGATTCCTGCTCCCAAATTGACTCTGCCCAAGCGATATTGCAACATAAGGACATGCAAGTTCTCGCCACTGCTCAAGCTTTCGCCAAAGAAACTGTTGCGGTTGCTCTGTATCATGAAGTATCCCATAAATCGTTTATACATGGCGGTTGCCTCCAATTCGTAATACCAGTTTGTATAGGTGTGATTATAATCCGTTCCGTGACTCCAATAACGGCTCAGCCCCGTACTCCCTCTTAATTGCAGTACATCCCAAAGCATTCCCACGCGGACAGATAACTCATTTTCCAAAGACTGGAAGCGATGGTGGTTGGCATAGCTGCGTATGAATTTCCCGTTCTCACGATAAGTTTGCTCCATGATGACATCGGGCGCATTGCGATAGTTGGTATACCAATTTATCTGCACTTTCTTCTTGTTATACCCCAATGTCAGGTTCAACCGGTAGTTGTTATATGGTTTCAAATCAGGGTTTCCACGTCTGATTTGCAATGAGTCTATCAATTGGTCTACAGCACTTAACTGAGATAGTGAAGGCTCATTACTGTTTAAACTGCCATTCATGCGGGCATAAAATTCTTCATTAAATGTATAACTCAGGCTGAAACGTGGATTGAATTGGTAAGTTTCGTAATCTTCTTGTCCGATTTGTTGGTACCAGGAACGGGTGACACCTACCCCCAGCGTATAATTCATCTTTTTCCATTTTCCGTTATATTGCGCATAGGCATACGTGTCGGCTTGTTTCATCTGTGTGTTATAGTTCAGTGTTCCGCTATACTCATTGTCCGAATATGCCTGGGTGTGTTTGATACCCGAACTGAAACGGCTTTTCTTGAATGTCTTTTCATAGATTCCTTCCGCGATGATGGAGTATTTGTCACCCTGCACACCTGAGAAGTAATCGGCAACAAACTCATTATCGAGAATTTCCTGATAGTTTTGGGGGTTATGCCTGCCGATATATGTTCCTACAACGTTCAATGCCAGAAACTGCTTCTTTTTTAGTTCCTTCTGAAAATAGATGTCGAACCAGGGACGACTGTTACGGTTGTGAGCAAAGTCAAGTCTTTCTGTGGCAAGTTCGGGATATTCACGGGTATACAGTGTGCTGTGGAAACCGGTTCGTGGTTTGTTTTCATTCCAAAATCCGACGGAGGCGTTCAACATATAATTATCCGCTTCCTGCAAGTTATAACTGATACCGCCCCATTGTGCGTATTCCGAAGTAACATCAGGAATGCCTTCTTCCGTCCGGTGCAGAAAAGTACCGTCTTCCTTTGCAAACGTTTCTTCATTGGTGCGCCATGCATTCTCGAATTTATGTGAATATGCGCCATACCATATTCCGAATTCGGATTTCTTGTAGTTCACTTTTCCCGACACATTATAGTTTCCCCACATCACATAGGGCGACTGCTGAGCCGAGGTGCTGACAGAACCTCCAAGTTCATAACGGCGGACAATGTAGTTTACCACCGCTCCTGCATCTCCGTAGCGCAGTCCGGGGTCTTCCAGATATTCTATTCGGAGGATATCCGATGGGATAAGTGCCTGAATTTCTTCTTTCCCCACTTTGCGTCCGTTGATACACAGTTGTACAGAACTTCCGTCATTCAGGGAAACGCTGCCATCCAGAGGATTTACATTCAGTCGTGGAAGCATCAGATTGCGTAATAAATCGACACCGCTATTTGAAGCAGTGATTTGTTGCTTGTTGGGAAACACTAATTTTCGGTCGAACTTACTGACCACATTGGTTGCGGAAACCGTCACTTCTTCCAGTTGTTGGGAGGCTTCTTCCAGTTCCAGCGTACCCAAATCGACAGATTGGGAAAGTCCTTGCAGGTCAATGACGCTTTTCTTAAAACCGATGGCAGAGATGACCAATTTATAACTTCCTTCCGCCACTTTTTCTATTCGGAAAATTCCTTTGTTGTCGGTTGCGGCACCGTTGACAAAAGTCGAATCATTGGTTTGCAGGACCACATTGGCTGCTATCGCCGCTTGCTTAGTGCTTGCTTCCAATACTTTACCGGATATGCGTATTTGTTGTGCATGGCATATACCTGCCAATAAGCATACGGTCATTAAAATACCAATTTTTTTCATGATGTAGTTTTTTTCGTGTCTTCTTGGTCGGAGACCAATTAATACTGTTTATCGGATTAGACGGTAATAATTAACTTTTAGTTTCAAATGAAATCGTAATAATAGTTAAAAAGAAAATGACCGGGACACACATACGTATGTATCGGTCTTTACGTATATACGCATGAGGCTACACATACGTATGTATAAAGCAACACGTATATATGTGTAGCCCTACACATATATACGTGTCATGCGACCTTTGACCGAAAGGCAATATCTTCTTCGGATGAGCCTGCCTTATTTGGTTATATCGAATAAATAAGTTGCCCTTACGCCTATATAGGAGTGGGCAGACCGACCGAAATAATCTTTTTTTGTACTCTTATAAAAGTCTCCCAACCCCATGTAATAACGCCCTTCCAACAAGAAGTGTCCGATACCTGTGCTTAATTCCAGTCCGGCGCCGGCTGCAATACCATAATCAAATTTATTTTCTACAGCCTTACCGTATTGCTCTGTTACCCCATTGGGGCGTTGGGAAGTATCCCAATTATCACTCATTTCTTCTTTATCGCTTAAAAAGAAACCGATCTGGGGACCTGCATTGATAAAGAACTTTACTCCTCGGTTCAGTGCGTCTTTTCCGAAAGCAAGATGAGCCAAAAGAGGAATCTCAACATAGTTCATGGTGCGGCTGTATGTATTTCCGGAGCCATCCTCAATCTTTTCACTCCAACCGCGTTGTGAGTAATTGATTTCCATTTGCACTCCACACATCATCTTGAAGTATTTTTCGGACATATAGCGCATGGTGACACCCATCTCCATGCCATTCAAGGTATTTTGTTTGATTTTAGGATCAAAACTAACAGAGTTCATGTTCAGTCCTCCATTTATTCCAACTGCAAAATTATGTCGCTCTTCACCTAATTGTGCAGTTGCCGGCAAGGTGAATAACCATGCCAGAACCAATATACCTATATATTTATAGTTCTTCATTATTCAAAATCGAGTTTAATCAATTCATAGTTCTTCGTAAAATGAACAAAGAACACTTTCCGGTTGATAAAGCCTCCCCAGTTATTTACGCGTTCAAATTTAAAACCTGTCTGAATAGGAGTGACTGTCACTTTATTCAGCTTGTCTTCCAAGTTGCTTCCATATTGTGATAACCCTTTCAGGAAGAAATAGCCTGTGTCGAATCCTAACATTCCATATTTGGGGAATGTGTTCGACATATCCTTGCTGTACCATTTGCGATAGGCAGAAGAGAATCGGATAGCTTCGGGAAATAAATTGTTAGTATAGAAAGAAGAATAGAAATAAGTATCCAATTCATAAAAACTGGCCAAATGGTCGTTAGTATACGTTTGCCATTCGGGGTAGCCGAATAATTGCATCCGATAATCAGGATTGTCACGCAGGGTAACAATTAACTGCGGTAATAATTTAATCAGAGCAATGTTTGTACCGGAAGTAGGAATAAATACATTGTCCAAAGTAGCATTCATGGCCCCCTTTAATGATTCGGGAGTAATGGCCTCACCTTTTAATTCAGTAAAAGGTATGTGCTTGCCTTTCAATTCTTCTTTCAGTCCCTTAATAAAATCCGCTTTGTCTTTATCGCCATCCTCTGCATCAAGGAATATTACATTGGCATTGGTAAATTTGCGGGTAAAGTGCTCATATACTTCCGAATATAGATAAGATTGAGGAGTATTAATCTGATAAATAGACGGGTTGTTGAACACCTCATTACCCTTTGAAGTAAATGGAATCACTAAGCGGATATTATTTTTCTTGGCAAAATCCGCCACCGGTTTAACCTGTTCCGGATAGGCAGGACCGAAGATGATATTCATGTTTTTCATTTCATCTTTGGCAAGAATGGATTTTACCGAAGAGGTATTATTATATGTATCATAAGTGTATATATCAATAGAAACACCTTTTTCTTTCAAACTGTCTACTGCCATCAAGAAACCTTCATAGTACTCTACCATGCGGATTTGTTCATCACGATTACCGCTGCCGTCGGTCATGAACGGAAGCATAACGGCTGCTTTTATGGTGGAAATCTTAGGATTTTCCTTCCTACTCTTATCAAAGAGCTCATTGTCGGTCGGTATAGTAGTCGGCGATACAGGTTGCTCCTGTTCCTTTTGGTTGTTTCCGGCAGATGTGTAGGGGATACACAAAAACTTTCCTTTTTTGAGTTTCTCTGTACGGAGTTCGGGATTGGCTGCAATCAGTTCGGCTTCCGTAATGCCGTATAGACGGCTGATGCTGTATATCGTTTCTTTTCTTTCCACCCGATGCATATCCCGACATTTAGGTTTTAAAGGGGTGGAAGCGGAAGAAACAGCTCCGGCCGATTTTACTTCATTGATAATGGTTTCCTCACTGCTTTCTGTTTGTGCAGGGATAACAATAACCTGTCCGATACGGAAGTTTTCCGCACTGAGTCCCGGATTGGCCTTACATATATGTTGTGCAGTGACACCATATCGCTGCGTAAGCTTATACAGAGTTTCTCCGGCCTGAATGGTGTGAAACGTTTGTTGTCCGCTTCCTGCGTTCTTCTGCGGAATCTTCAATCTCTCACCGGCCTTTATTTGTTCCGAGCTTCCCGGATTCAGTTTAATGATATCGGCAGTAGTAACGTTATACATACTGGCTATCGAATACAAACTCTGCCCTTTGGTAATAGTGTGCAGAAAATAGCTGTCAGAGGAATGCGTCTGAGCCATCATTCCGACTGGAGCAACAGACAAAGCTGCGACCAGATATAATGCTTGAATAAATTTCATTTGTAGTGTGTTGATTATACTAAGGGGCAAAAGTACAAAAAAAACTGTTTTATTCACATTATATGGAAAGAATAGCAAATAATATTAGGCTTTTTAATTAATTATTTCGTCCAGAAGCATTAAATTTGCCTGCCAAAAGTAGCTGAAAGCATAAATATATGATTGAAGATAAAGAATTAATTAATGTATACGGTGCCCGTGTGCATAATTTAAAAGATATAGATGTAGAAATTCCACGTAACAGCCTGACTGTGATAACCGGACTTAGCGGTAGCGGTAAATCTTCATTGGCATTTGATACTATCTTTGCTGAGGGACAACGCAGATACATAGAAACATTCTCTGCATATGCCCGTAATTTTCTGGGTGGAATGGAACGTCCTGATGTAGATAAGATAACAGGATTGAGTCCGGTGATTTCTATAGAGCAGAAAACAACGAATAAGAATCCGCGTTCTACCGTAGGTACAACAACCGAAGTGTATGACTATCTTCGCTTGTTGTTTGCCCGTGCAGGTATTGCATATTCTTATCTCTCGGGAGAAAAAATGGTGAAATACACCGAAGAACAGATTCTTGAACTGATTCATAAAGATTATCAAGGCAAAAAGATTTTTATGCTGGCTCCGTTGGTGCGTACACGTAAAGGTCATTACAAAGAACTTTTCGAACAGGTGAGGAAAAAAGGTTATTTGTATGTGCGTGTGGATGGGGAAGTGCGTGAGATTGTTCACGGCATGAAACTCGACCGTTATAAGAACCATGATATAGAGGTGGTCATTGATAAACTGGTTGTAAATGAAAAGGATGAGAAACGCTTGAAGCAAAGTGTTGCAACTGCCATGCAGCAAGGGGATGGACTGATTATGATATTGGATGCGGAAACAGAAACGGTACGCCATTACAGCAAACGCCTGATGTGTCCGGTTACAGGGTTGTCCTATAAAGAACCTGCTCCCCACAATTTTTCATTTAATTCTCCGCAAGGAGCTTGTCCGCGATGTAAAGGATTGGGATATGTCAACCTTATTGATGTAGACAAAGTGATTCCTGATCGTGAATTGTCTATTTATGAAGGTGCCATAGCACCTCTGGGCAAGTATAAAAATGCAATGATATTCTGGCAGATAGAAGCATTGCTTGAAAAATATGATTTCAGCATAAAGACACCTGTCAAGGACTTGACAGACGAAGCCATTGATGAAATTCTTTATGGTTCCGATGAGCGGATTAAGATAAAAAGCAGCCTCATCCATACTTCTTCCGACTATTTTGTGACGTATGAAGGAATAGTGAAGTACATACAGATGATGCAGGAAAAAGATGCTTCCGCTACAGCTCAGAAATGGGCGGAGCAGTTTGCCAAGACCGATGTCTGTCCCGAATGTAAGGGAGCCAGATTGAACAGGGAGGCATTGCATTTCCGCATACACGATAAGAACATCTATGAATTGGCCAGTATGGATATCAATGAGTTGTATGATTGGCTGATGAAGGTAGATGAATTTTTAGAGGATAAACAACGCAGAATTGCGAGCGAGATATTAAAGGAAATTCGTACTCGTTTGCGTTTCTTGCTTGATGTGGGCTTGGACTATCTGTCATTGAACCGCACCTCGGTGTCTCTTTCGGGAGGAGAAAGCCAGCGCATCCGTTTGGCAACTCAAATCGGTTCACAATTGGTGAATGTACTCTATATATTGGATGAGCCGAGTATCGGACTTCACCAGCGCGACAATCTCCGACTTATCAATTCATTGAAGAAACTTCGGGATACAGGCAACTCTGTCATTGTGGTGGAACATGATAAGGATATGATGTTGGCCGCAGACTATGTAGTGGACATGGGACCGAAAGCCGGCCGTTTGGGGGGTGAGGTAGTATTCGCCGGAACTCCGCAGGAAATGGTTAAGACAGAGACACTTACCTCGCAATATTTAAACGGGAAGATGAAGCTGGAGATTCCATCTGAACGAAGGGCAGGAAACGGAAAATCCTTATGGCTGAAGGGTGCGAGGGGAAACAACCTGAAAAATGTGGATGTGGAGTTTCCATTGGGAAAACTTATCTGTGTGACAGGGGTGTCGGGCAGTGGGAAATCCACCTTGATCAATGATACTCTGCAACCTATCCTGTCTCAGCATTTTTATCGCTCCCTGCAAGACCCGTTGGCATACGACAGCATAGAAGGGCTGGAAAATATAGACAAGGTGGTGAACGTAGACCAATCTCCTTTGGGACGAACACCCCGTTCCAATCCGGCAACGTATACCGGAGTCTTTTCGGATATAAGAAATCTTTTTGTCAATCTGCCCGAAGCGAAGATACGCGGCTATAAACCGGGACGTTTTTCATTCAATGTGACCGGAGGACGTTGCGAAGCTTGTGGCGGTAACGGTTACAAGACAATTGAAATGAATTTCCTGCCTGATGTCCTGGTCCCATGTGAAGTATGTCATGGCAAACGTTATAACCGTGAAACGCTGGAAGTGCGTTTTAAGGGAAAATCCATTGCCGATGTGCTGGATATGACTATTAACCGGGCTGTGGAGTTCTTTGAGAACGTACCTCAGATTCTGAATAAAATAAAAGTCTTGCAGGAAGTAGGGCTGGGGTATATCAAGTTGGGACAACCTTCCACCACCTTGTCCGGTGGAGAAAGCCAGCGTGTGAAATTGGCGACAGAGCTTTCCAAGCGCGATACGGGAAAAACTTTATATATATTGGATGAACCTACCACCGGCTTGCACTTTGAAGATATCCGTGTGCTGATGACCGTGCTCAACAGATTAGTGGACAAAGGAAATACGGTTATCGTTATCGAACATAACCTGGATGTCATCAAACTGGCGGATTATATTATAGATATGGGGCCGGAAGGAGGACGCGGCGGAGGACAACTTCTATCCACAGGTACTCCCGAAGAAGTAGCTAAGAGTAGTAAAGGCTATACACCCCGATTTATCAAAGAAGAATTAAAGAATTAAGATTATTCGGTATGAAAGAGAAAATAGCAAAAACAAATGCAGCGCGTCTGCTTGATAAGGCTAAGGTTTCTTATGAGCTGATTCCTTATGAGGTGGATGAAAATGATTTGAGTGCCATTCATGTAGCTGCCAGTTTGGGAGAAAATATAGAGCAGGTATTTAAGACCTTGGTACTTCACGGAGATAAAACAGGGCATTTTGTCTGTGTTATCCCCGGAGAACACGAGGTAGACTTAAAACTGGCTGCCAAAGTATCGGGCAATAAGAAATGTGACTTGATTCCGATGAAAGAACTGCTTCCTTTGACGGGATATATCCGTGGCGGCTGTTCTCCCATTGGCATGAAGAAACACTTTCCCACTTATATACATGAAACATGCACTGAATATCCGTTTATTTATATCAGTGCCGGCATACGGGGATTACAAATTAAAATTGCTCCCAATGACCTTATAAAAGAAGCTAAAGCGGAAGTAACATCCCTTTTCATCGAATAATCATGCAAAAAGAGCCACTTTCGTGGTTCTTTTTTTTTCAGATTGGCTAAAAGTTATATCTTTGCAAAAAATCAATATTAACTATTAATTATAAATCTTATTACTTATGTTTGAAGGACAGCCTAAAGGCTTATATGCGTTAGCTCTCGCCAATACCGGCGAACGCTTTGGTTATTACACAATGCTTGCGATTTTCACACTCTTTTTGCAAGCTAAGTTTGGATATACGGCAGCCGAAACATCCGAGATTTTTTCTACATTCTTGGCTGGTGTTTATTTTCCTCCTCTAATCGGTGGTTGGTTAGCCGATAAATTTGGTTATGGAAAGATGGTGACCACAGGTGTTTTTGTCATGTTTTTCGGTTATCTGCTACTTTCTATTCCTGCAGGAAATGATATCGCTAAATGGATGATGTTCGGTGCATTGACAATGATTGCATTAGGTACCGGTTTATTTAAAGGTAACCTGCAAGTAATGGTAGGAAATCTCTATGATGCTCCTGAATACAGAAGTAAGCGCGATTCGGCATTTAGTATTTTCTATATGGCTATTAATATCGGTGCCTTATATGCCCCTACAATGGCGACAGAAATAACAAACTGGATGTTGGCAAAATCTAACTTAACATACGATGGACAGATTCCGGCTTTGGCACACCAGTTTCAAAATGGAACCATAACTCCTGAGGGTTCACAATTACTTGAAAGCCTGAAAGTAGCTCAGAATTTTGCTGGTGATACTGCATCATTCTGTTCTACATATATTGATAAATTGGGGGAAGCTTATAATTATGGTTTTGGTGTAGCTTGTATCTCATTGATTATTTCTATCATTATTTATTATGCATTCCGTTCTACGTTTAAACATGCAGATGTCAATACAAAACAAGCTAACGCCAATAAGAGTACACAACAGGCTGCTACTTCCGAAGAACTTACTCCAGCTGAGACAAAACAACGCATTATTGCTTTGTGTCTTGTATTTGCTGTCGTTATTTTCTTTTGGATGGCATTCCATCAAAATGGTCTTACCATGACTTTCTTTGCCCGTGACTATACAGCTCATTCTGCTGAAGGGCTCGATCGGTTAGGCTTTAGTGTATGGAATCTTACTTTACTGATTGTATTGGTTTACGCTGGTTTTTCTTTCTTTCAATCTAAAATTAGTAAAAGCAAAACTATTTCAGGTATTGTAGCAGTTGCTGTCATTATTCTTTTGGGAGTAAATTATAGTACGATGGATGCAACTCTGCCTATTCTTCCCCAGATATTCCAGCAATTCAACCCCTTCTTCGTTGTTGCTTTGACTCCGGTATCCTTAGCTGTATTTAGCTCTTTGGCTAAAGCCGGAAAAGAACCTTCCGCACCTCGTAAAATTGCGTTTGGTATGCTTATTGCTGCGATTGGTTTTGCTATTTTGGCTATGGGTTCTATGGGACTTCCCACACCGTCGGAAGTGGAAGCGAATGGTATTTCTTCTTCTCAATTAGTATCTCCTAATTGGTTGATTTCTACTTATTTGGTGTTGACTTTTGCTGAATTGCTGCTATCACCAATGGGTATTTCATTTGTTTCTAAAGTTGCACCTCCCAAATATAAAGGATTGATGATGGGTGGTTGGTTTGTAGCTACTGCATTAGGTAATAAGTTGGTTGGTGAAATTGGTAAGATTTGGGGTGAAATGCAGTTGTGGATGGTATGGAGTGTATTGATTGTATGCTGTCTGGTTGCTGCTTTATTTATGTTCTCTATTATGAAGAGATTGGAAAAAGTGGCTAAGTAAAAATCAGGGAACTAAAAAATACTCAAATACTTTTTAGATATAAATCTCTTTTCTCTGCTGTCATAAAGAACTGAAATATAGTTTTTGATTGACAGTAGTGAAAGGAGATTTTTTATTTGATTTTGGGTCAATAGAAGAATTTAACTGAACACCAATGCAAATGTGGTAGTCTGCCTGTCTTCTTTATAAGGCAACAATGTCAGTGTGCCACCGCTAAGTCTCATAATTTGTTTGCTCAAGCTCAGACCGATTCCGCTTCCTTCTTCTTTGGTGGTAAAGAAAGGAATAAAAATCTGTTCGGCAGCTTCGGGGTCGATCACAGGACCATTATTAGCAATCTCGATATGTACACTTTCCTGTTCGTCACAGTATGCTCTCAGGGTGATTAGTCCGTCCGGTGTATCACCAATTGCTTGAATGGCGTTTTTAAGCAGGTTAGTCACCACTTGAGCAATGAGGTTCTCGTCGGCAAAGACAATCAAATCGTCTTTCGCTTCATGCAGGGAAATGCTGATATGAGGACAAGGATGCTGATGACACGCCAGTTTTATCATTCTTTCGAGGAAGGGACGTACATAGAACAGTGAAGGTTCCGGTGAAGGAAGACGTGTCAGTTTGCGATAAGACATGACGAAATTTATCAGTCCTTTGCCTGTCGTGTGAATCGTTTCCAATCCTTGCCGCATCTCCTCGTTTTCAGCTCCCGGTAATTGCAGCAAGGTTTCACTCAACGAAGTGACGGGAGTAAGGGAGTTCATGATTTCGTGAGTTAAAACCCGGGTAAGCCGAATCCATGAATCAATCTCCCGTTCGTCCAACTCGCGGTTGATATCGCTGAGAGCGATAATACGTAGTTCTTCCTCTTTGATATTTATGCCCGACACGCGTAGTGCCAGATTGATTGTACCGCGCTCCGTACTGACCTGTACTTGTGATTTATCTCCCGGAAGAGCTTCTTCCATCACTTTTTTCAGTTCGTCTGAAATGCGGGATAGTTGTTTGGTATGTGTAAATACGTCCATTCCCAATAGTTGCGTTGCTTTTTTATTTTTTTGATAGACAGCACCTTTACTGTTGAGTACAACGATTCCTGTTTCCACGAAGTCAAGAATCAGCTCGTAATACTTCTCACGTTGGGCTGTTTCCTGTTTTACATTATATAAGATTCGCGCTATGCGGTTCAGCATCATGTTGACCGATGAATTGTCTTTGTCGGGGCTATGTTCATAGAATCGCACAGCCGGGTCGTCATTCTCAATGGCGTCAAGCAAAAATGCCACTTTTCTTGTATTATAGGTATACAGGCGATGAAACCAATATATTGAAACGAAGAATAAGGGAACGACAAGGCATAACCATAACCAATTGTGGTGCATATACATACAGCCATAAACCGGATGTCGCCAATGCGACAACAACAAGTAGGCGGAAGATAAAAGAGGCAGTCACTTTTTTCATCATAAACCGAATTTCTTCATTTTATTATATAAGGTCTGACGCGTTATTCCCAGTTGGGCAGCCACGGCCGAAAGGTTTCCGTTACATTTTTCCATGGCTCTTTGAATCATCTGCAACTCCATTTCTTCCAATGTGGAGACGGCAGCTTCGGCAGGAGGCGTGCCGGCTTTACGGGGAAAGTGAAAATGTTCGTTATTCAATATTCCATCTTCGTTAATGATGACAGCCTTCTCAATGGCGTGCTCCAGTTCCCGAATATTCCCATACCAAGGATGCTCGCGCAGCTTGTCCTTTGCGGAAGAGGAAAGAATGATATTTCCTTTGTCATACTGCTTACAGAAACGGTCGATAAACCGTTCGGCAAGGGGGATAATATCTTCTTTTCTGTCACGTAAAGGAGGAATTTCAATATGGATGGTGTTTATTCTGTATAATAAATCCTCCCTAAACCTGCCTTTGAGTACCATCTCTTCCAAATTGCAATTAGTGGCGCAAATCAAACGGATATCTACAGGAATGGGATCATTGCTGCCCACACGCACCACACTACGCTGTTGAATGGCAGTAAGGAGCTTGGATTGCAGGTGATAAGGCAAATTGCCTATTTCGTCCAAAAAGAGAGTACCTTCATGAGCCGCTTCGAATTTTCCTTGCCGGTCGGAATGGGCGTCGGTGAACGAACCTTTTACATGCCCGAACAATTCGCTTTCAAACAAAGATTCAGTAACGGCACCCATATCCACCGTTACCATATTGCGCCGGCATCGTTCGGAAAGCGCATGGATTTCGCGTGCCAGCATTTCCTTCCCGGTACCATTCTCTCCGGTAATCAGGATATTTGCATCTGTTTGGGCTACCTTCTCTATCAGTGTCCTCAACTGTTTCATGGCATTGCTTTCACCCCAATACATTGATGATACCACCCTGCGGAGTTCTGCTTTTTTCTTTCCTTTAGAACTGTTTCGGCATGTAGCTGACAGTGTATCTACCAATCGGGTATTATCCCAAGGTTTCACGATAAAATCCGCGGCTCCTTCTTTTATACCACGTACAGCCAAATCGATATCAGCGTAAGCAGTAAATAGCACGACGGGTAATGACGGTTGCATTTTTTTTATTTCGTGCAACCAGTAAAGCCCTTCATTGCCGGTATTAAGCCCACTGCTGAAGTTCATATCAAGCAATACCACCTGTGCATTCTCTTCACGCAGCACGGCAGGCAGTGTGATAGGTGAGGTGAGGGTAATGATACGCTCAAAGCTATTCTTCAACAGCAGCTTAACGGCAGAAAGCACCCCTTTATTATCGTCTACCACAATTATGGTTCCTTGCATATCTATAATCTTTTGGTTTATTCTTGAAACAAAGATAAGTATTTGGCGCCTAACCTCCTAAGCAGTGTCTAATTATTAGACATAAGCTTTTTGGAACAGCAATAAACCATTGTTGTCTAATTATCATACACTGCTGTCTAATTATTAGACACTATCGGGGCGGAATGAAATAACTAAAGCTCTTATTTATAGAGAACTGTGACTTTGGCACGTTTTCTGCATTATTCTTTAAGAGAACGAATAGAAACAAAAAATAAAATATGAAAGAACTTTATTATGTAATTCAGACATTGATTCATGGGCGTGGGGCTAATCTTATAAAGGTTATCTCGCTGACTCTGGGTTTGACGGTCAGTATCTTGATATTCGCGCGCGAAGCCTTCGAGTTTAATTATGATACTTGCTATGAGGATTCCGAATGTCTGGCTGCAGTGCAGATTGAATGGAATCATAACGGAGAGAAGGACACCGGCTTTATGACAATGGGCCCTATGGCCGGTGCCATAGCCGAAAGTTTTCCCAAAGAAGTGGAAAGTGCCACAACAACGCATTTCTGGTGGGGAGGAACTTCTCTTTATAAGGATGACGTTCGTTTCAGTCCGGGTGTATTGATAGCCGACAGTTGTTTCTTTAAGACAATGAGAACAAAGATACTGCAAGGGCAGGCTTCGGAAATGAATAATCCCGATATACTGTTTATCAGCCGGAGCTTGGCACAAGAAATGTTTGCCGGGACTGATCCTGTCGGCAAGGTTGTGAATTTGAATAAAAGCATGCCGATGACCATAAAAGGTGTTTATGAAGACTATCCTGAGAATTCTACATTTTATGATTTGAGGGTTATCATATCTATGGCTACCACACGAAAATATGGCTGGGACTATTGGGGGTGGAATGGAGGTGACAGTTATTTTGCTTATATTCGCTTACGCCATCCTTCCGACATGGAAACGATAAATAGTCGCATAGACCAAATGTTGGAAAAATATATTCCGCAGGAAGATAAGGATAAGAATTATACTTGGTCGCTTCGCCTGATTCCCTTTTCGGATTTAAGACTGGCTATGAATTATGATGGCATGGGTATTATTTGGGTATTGCTTATCTTAGCAGGTATTCTATTGTTTACTGTTACATTGAACTATGTGCTAATTTCCATTTCTTCACTGAGTCGCCGTGCCAAAATCATTGGTGTGCACAAGTGTAATGGAGCGTCAGATTGGGGAATCATGAAAATGTTTCTGTGGGAAACAGGGATTCTTATTTTCCTCTCTGTCCTATTGATGGCTTTCCTTATGCTTAATTTCCAAGAACCGCTTGAAAGAATGGCAGATGCCAGTCTGGAGGCCATGTTTACTTATGAGAATCTATGGGCACCGGTTTGTGCCGTTTTATTTATCTTCATAGTGGGTGGTGTATTGCCGGGATTACAATTTTCAAGAATACCGGTTACGCAGGTCTTTCGCAGATATACGGAAGGCAAGAAAAGCTGGAAGCGTCCGTTACTTTTCATCCAATTTACCGGTACGGCATTCATCTTTGCATTGTTGGCGCTTGTATTGGTGCAATCCAATCACATGACTAATATAGACCGAGGTTTCACCACAGAACGCATGGCTTTTACCTATTACTATTTCAGTAATCCTGAAAACGCACGCTCTACTTTTCAAAATTTGCCTTATGTAGAAGCTGTTGCAAGTAGCAGTCTGCCTCTATATGAAGGTATGAGTGGTTGCCAGGTTACTACGGAAAGCGGAAATCAATATAGTATGCGAGGCAATGCAATTGACAAAGACTATCTTCCGTTTGTGGGAATAAAACTGAAAGAAGGACGTAACCTGAAGCAACAGGATGAAGTTGTGGTTAACCGGAAGTTCCTGGAAGTTATGCATTGGAAAGAGAATCCTATCGGTCGCCAGGTTCGTAACAATGATGAAATATTGGGTACTATTGTGGGAGTGACGGAAGATTTTCGTTCATCTAATCCTATTTTCGTGCCGGAGGAACCGGTTGTATTCCAATATCGTTCTGATTTTAGTGGCTGTATTCAAGTAAAGCTGAAAGAGCCGTTTGATGAGAACTTAAAGAAACTCAATGAAGATGTGAAGAATATTTGGCCGGATGGAGATTTGAATTTTGTGTCTGAAACACGGGCAACAGAACTACAAATCAGCACTGTGGTCGATTTTCGAAGTGTTGCGCTAATGGCCACCATAACCATCCTTTTTGTTACCTTGATGGGATTGATTGGTTATATTAATGATGAGATGCAACGTCGCAGTAAGGAAATAGCCATTCGTAAGGTAAATGGGGCAGAGGCGTCTTCTATTTTGCTTTTGCTTTCGAAAGATATATTTTGGACTTCAATGCCTGCGGTGTGTATCGGAACATTGGGGGCCTGGTATTTGGGAGCTTTGTGGACGGACCAGTTTTCTGAAACGGCTGAATTTCCGATATACTATTATATCCTGATAGCTTTTGTCTCTTTACTTTTTATCATTGGTTGTGTAGTGATAAAGACATGGAGAATAGCAAATGATAATCCGGTGAACAGTATTAAAAGTGAATAATTAAACAATAAAAACGAATATGATACAGATTGAGAATTTGAGTAAAGTGTTTCGCACTTCAGAAGTGGAGACCATAGCATTGAACCACGTAAGTATGGAAGTCAAAGAAGGAGAATTTGTTGCTATCATGGGACCTTCCGGTTGCGGCAAATCTACTCTGCTGAATATTTTGGGATTACTGGATAACCCAACCGAAGGAAGTTATAAGTTGATAGATAAGGAAGTGGCAGGATTGAAAGAGAAGGAGCGTACACAACTCCGCAAAGGAGTAATAGGTTTTGTCTTTCAGAGCTTCAATCTGATAGATGAGCTGAATGTGTTTGAAAATGTGGAGCTACCTTTGACTTACTTGGGTATTAAGGCGAGTGAACGCAAAGAGCGTGTCCTCGAAATATTGAAACGTATGAATCTCAGTCATCGTGCCAAGCATTTCCCTCAACAGTTATCGGGAGGTCAGCAACAGCGTGTTGCCATTGCACGTGCCGTGATAACTAATCCGAAACTGATTTTGGCGGACGAACCTACCGGTAATTTGGACTCAAAGAACGGAAGCGAAGTTATGAATTTATTGACGGAACTGAATAAAGAGGGTACCAGCATTGTTATGGTGACTCACTCACAACACGATGCAAGTTTTGCGCATCGAATTATCCATTTGTTTGATGGTAGCATTGTAGCAAACGTCAAAGAGTAACAGCCCAAGACAACACAGATGAAACAATTATATTATGCAATCCAGACGATTCTTCACGGGCGTGGAAGTAATGTGACGAAGCTCATCTCTCTTTCACTCGGACTGACTATCGGCATATTGCTATTCTCGCAAATCGCTTTTGAATTAAGCTATGAGAAGTGTTATCCTGATGCAGAACGTCTGGCTTTAGCTCGTGAACTGTTTATTGATTCTAAATCGGGAAAAATAGTGGGGGATGATGGAGATAATTATGATTATACATTATTTGCTCCTGTAGCAGCAGCGCTGGCTGAAAATCTACCCGAACAAATCGAAAGTGCCACTTGCATTTATCCCGATAATGCCTGGAATCTATATAAAGAAGACAAACTGCTGAATAACGTCAAATACTTATTGGCAGACACTTGCTTTTTCCAGACTTTGGGCATTCCGATGCTGAAAGGTAATGTGAAAGATATGGCTGTACCCGGTTCGGGTTATGTGTCTGAACGTTTTGCACGTAAATGCTTTGGCGATGAAGACCCGATAGGGAAAACACTTACATTGGATAAGCAAATCGAAGTGACAATACGGGGAGTATACAAGGAAATTCCGAAAAACACTATCTTTTATTGTGATTTGGTAATCTCTATCCATAACAAAGACGGTTATATAGCAGGTTACGGATGGAAAGGTAATGATGTATTTCTTTCATTATTGCGTTTGCGCAATGCTTCCGATATTGAAGTTGTGAATAAAAGGATTCAGAGTGTGATAGAGAAATATACATCAACCGGCTTTTATAATTTTATCTGTGAGTATAGTGCTATTCCGCTGGTTAACTACCATTTGGAAAGTTTGGATACAGTCAAACGTCTTGTTATATACGGCTTCTTGGGGTTTGCTATTTTCTTTGTTGCTATCATGAACTATATGCTGATTGCTATTGCTGCCATGAGTCGTCGAGCTAAAATGGTTGGTGTACATAAGTGTAGCGGAGCAAGTACCGGTAATGTTTTCGGGATGTTCATGATGGAGACAGGTATCATTGTTCTTCTATCCGTTGTCATCAGTTTATTCATAATAATCAATGCACAAGAGGTTATAGAAGATTTGCTGTCAGTTACTTTGCCTGCCCTTTTTACATGGGAAACTTTATGGGTACCTGCATTAACCATTCTTGTCTTGTTTGTGCTGACAGGAGTATTGCCGGGAAGATTGTTTGCACGCATTCCCGTCACACAGGTGTTCCGACGATATACGAATGCCCAAAAAGGCTGGAAACGTTCTTTGCTATTTGTACAGTTTACAGGAGTCTCTTTTGTATTAGGTTTATTATTGGTAACCTTGTTGCAATATAATCATTTGATGAACCGCGATATGGGAATAAAAGTTCCGGGACTGGTTGCGGCTAATGTCTCTCTTCAACCGGAAGAAGCTGAAAACATAGCCGACAATATCCGTCGTCAGCCTATGGTGGAAAGTGTTGCACGCTCTACTTGCAATGTAATCGGTGAGTATTGGACACGTCCGCTAGTTAGTAACAGTGGAGAACGTATTGGAAACTTGAATTGGAATTCGTGTACTTCCGATTATACGGATGTAATGGGAATAAAGATAATAGAAGGAAGTCCGATGAAGAATCCGGGAGACTTGCTGGTTAATGAGGAAGTGGTGCGTTTGATGAAATGGTCGGATGGAGCCGTTGGAAAGAGATTGAATAATTTTTCTAAAGCAGGAACCATTGTCGGTGTGTTTCGTGATGTGCGTAACTTTACCTTTCTTCATGAACAGTCGCCTATTGCCTTACTTTGTGTCAAAGATGCGAGCAACACCTTCAACGTCCGCCTGAAACAACCGTATGTGGAGAATAAGAAAAAACTGGATGAATTTGTAGACAAGACCTATCCGAATGTTTCCTTGCAGTTTCAATTGGTAAGCAATATGTTGGATACGGTTTATAAAGATGTCTATCGTTTCCGTAATTCTGTGTGGATTACTTCGGGATTCATTCTTCTTATTGTTATTATGGGTGTGATAGGTTATGTGAATGACGAAACTCAACGCCGTTCCAAAGAAATTGCCATTCGCAAAGTGAATGGTGCGGAAGCTACCGGTATTCTTCGCTTGTTGATTCGTGACATATTGAATGTATCGATACCTTCTGTATGTATAGGAACTTTAATAGCTTATTCTACCGGACGAGTATGGCTTGAACAATTTCCGGAACAGATAAATTTGAATGTTTTATATTTTATTGGAGTTGCTTTGTTCGTAATGTTGCTTGTCGTGACCTGTGTGGTAATCAGAGCGTGGCGCATTGCTAATGAAAATCCGGTAAAGAGTATCAAATCAGAATAAATTAGTAATTAGTATTGAGTAGTCATAAATAAAACACCATAATGCAATGAAACAATTGAAATATGCTATCCAAAATGTCATTCGTGGAAAAGGTTCAAATATAGTCAAAGTGGTATCCATTACTTTAGGTTTGCTTGTCTCCGTTATTTTGATTGCTAAAGTAGCATACGAATTGAGCTATGATAATTTTTACCGGGACAACGAACAGCTGTATGTGGTAAAAACAGGGTGGGATGGTGGAAAGCCGCTTCATGGCAATAACATTTATCCTACTGCTGCTGCGATTGCCCGGCACTTTTCCGCTCAAGTGGAAAGTTTTACGACAGTAACAGAGGCTTATGGGAAGATGTCTCATGGAAATAAAGCTTATAGGGAAACTGTTCTTATGGTCGATTCTGCTTTTTTTCAAACAATGGGGCTTCCTTTATACAAAGGCAATGCGCTTGATTTAGCTAACCCGGATATGATATTCTTGTCCGAATCCTTTGCCAAAGAGGTTTTCGGAAGTGATGGTGCGGTAGGAAAAACATTGTTATACAATATTGGTGGAGATTATCAGCCTTTTATAGTCAAAGGTATTTATGCCGATATCCCTCTGAATACCACATTATATCGCCCGAAAGCCGTTATCTCTATTGCCAATCGCACGAAATATTACAAAGGCGGATTGGGATGGAACACCGGTGGCAATTATCAGGCTTTTGTCCGCCTGAAGCATTCAAAAGCAGATGCGGAAATTATCAATAAAGGTATAACGTCTATCATCATGAGCCAATATATGCCCATGGACCACTATGGAAAGTTTGGAGTAAAAGGTATTGAGGTAATGGTTTCTCCATTGCGCAGACTGCATCTCGACAATTGGAATACAGTGAAAATGCTTTATATTATGGGTATACTTGCAATAGCATTACTGTTCACCGCGACATTGAATTACGTGCTTATTTCTCTCTCTTCGCTGGCTTACCGTGCCAAAGCCATTGGCGTACACAAATGCAATGGGGCAGGTACAGGAGGCATATTCGGAATGTTTTTGTGGGAAACAGCCATAATCGTATGTATATCTTTAGCTTTGATTGCTTTTATCATTCTCAATTTCAATGAAAAAATAGAAGAACTGATTCAGACACCTGTCGGAGAACTGTTTAGCTTGCAAAACATTTGGGCTCCTGCTTTGGTGGTGCTGTTTCTGTTCTTCATAGGAGGTATCATGCCGGGACGGTTCTTTTCTTCAATTCCTGTTACCCAGGTTTTCCGCCAATACACTGAAAACAAGAAACGCTGGAAGTATCCGTTACTTTTTGTGCAATTTGCAGGTACGGCATTCTTAGTCGGGATGACGTGTGTAGTCTTTTCTCAATATCATTATACGATGTCAAAAGATTTAGGCTACAATATGGAACGGTTGGCGTCTGTTTATGATTCGTATGAGCATGTGGACAACACACTCAGTTTGCTTCATAACCTGCCATACGTGGAAGGGGCTGCTACGGCAGAAGCCGGAATGTTGGGATTTCCGTCTCCTTATCCGGTGAATGACAATAGTGGCAATATGATTTTTTCTCCGCGCCTGACTTTCTTTGACAGGGAGTTCTTTAATTTTATAGGGATGAGGTTGAAAACGGGAAAAGCACCGACAGCCGAAGGGGAAATACTGGTCAACGAAGAATTTGTGCGTGCCATGAAGTGGGACAATAACGGAGTAGGTGAGTATGTACCCGAACATGGTACGGTGACAGGTATATTGGATGGGTTCAGATTTATTGATGCGGCGCAAATGGAGCCGGTCGAGATTCGTTGGAGCAGCGGACGTGGCAATGTAATGCATGTGAGGCTGAAAGAACCGTTTGATGATAACCTCAAACGCTTGAACGAAGAAATGAAGAAACTTTATCCGCAAGATAACGTACAGTTTACCTCTTATGCAAAACAGATGGAACGTTCTTTCCATTCAGAACGCGTTTTTCGGGATTCTATCATTTTGGCAACCATTGCTATCTTAGCCATCACACTGATGGGATTGGTAGGTTATATTAATGATGAGATACGGCGTCGGAGTAAGGAAATTGCCATCCGCAAGATTAATGGGGCGGAAGTGAAAGGCATTTTGCTGATGTTGTCAACAGATGTCATCCGTATCGCTGTACCGGCCATATTGATAGGCGTTGTTCTTTCGCACTATACAGGAATGGTATGGAAGTCGCAGTTTCGGGATGTAATGACTACCGATTGGCTGTTTTATACAGGTGTATTCATCGTTGTATTGGCGTTCATCGTGGGCTGTGTGATTATCAAGTCATGGCGGATAGCCAACGAAAACCCCATTCTCAGTCTGAAGAACGAATAACTTTATCTACATTATCAAAGAAAGTACTGATATGGAAACGAGGCGACTGCCTTTTGACAGCCACCTCGTTCTTTTTTCCTAATACCTTCCTTTAAAATAAACTTCTGTACCGTCAAGCAAACCACTTAGTGTATTGTCGCTCATCCAGATGCGTTCAAAATAAGAGACGTCATCCGGTCCGTATTTCATACGGATACATGTTTGTGTATTGTTATCCCAATTCCAATCAAAGTAATATATGTCTTCAGTTACGCAGCCATCTCGATACTCCACTCGTATATAGTCTTTTCCGGTCCGATTTTCATAAAAGTCCAATCGCTGGGTGTAATATTTTCCATCTTGCTCCCAACTTTCCTGCCATGTACGGCTGCACAGTTCATGTGTCTTTCTATAATATACCTCACTATAATCATCATTATCATACCAACTATCTATTTCTACTTCGCATGAAGTCAAACTAAGCATGGTTAGGACAAATACCAATAGACCGAAGCATTCTCTTATCTTTGTTTTCATAATCCATTTGATTTTAGTTTACTGTTTTTTTCTTATACTGCAAAAATAGGTGGGGAAAATGATACTATAAAGAGAATATTACTATTTATATAGGGAATTTCCCTATTTGCAAGAGGGATTTACGAATTTTAGATAAGAGGAAAGAAGAATCCGTAATCGAGGTTATTTTATCTGTAAATTATCTACAGAAATTATTGGCGGATAGTTTATCTTTGCCGTTGGAAAAGAAACAAAAATAACTCTTAAAATACGAATTATGGCAAAGAAAGTGCTGATATTATCTTCCAGTCCGCGTCGTGGCGGAAATTCTGATACATTGTGTGACGAATAGTTGATGAGGATTTTCATCTCTCTCAAAAAGACTTAGGACTTTCTGAAAGACTTTGAGAAGTATATCGTTCTACATAACAAACATACTAAAAAAAGGTCAGGCGATAATACCTTGTGATAAAGGTTAACCGCCTGACCTTTTTTAATATTTAGCTATTTTTTAAGCTTCTTCTACCGCTGCTTGCGCCGCCGCTAATCTGGCAATAGGCACGCGGAACGGAGAACATGATACATAATTCAAACCGACTTTGTGGCAGAACTTAACAGATGAAGGTTCACCTCCGTGTTCACCGCAGATACCGCATTTCAAGTCGGGACGAACAGAACGGCCTTTATCCACAGCCATTTCAATAAGTTGGCCTACACCGTTTTGGTCAAGTACCTGGAATGGGTCTACTTTCAGAATCTTCTTTTCAAGATATACCGGTAAGAATGAAGCGATGTCATCACGAGAGTAACCGAAAGTCATTTGGGTAAGGTCATTTGTACCAAATGAGAAGTATTCTGCACGGCTGGCAATGCGGTTGGCTGTCAGTGCGGCACGAGGAATCTCAATCATGGTACCTACCTTGAACGGAATTTCCATTCCTTCTCTTTCAAACAACTCGGCAGCAGCGTCACGAATCACTTTTTCCTGAGCTTCAAACTCATACAGAATACCGGTCAGCGGAACCATGATTTCGGGATGCGGGTCGTAACCTTCTCTTTTCAGTTCGATGGCAGCACCCAAAATAGCCTGAGTCTGCATTTCTGTGATACACGGATAGGTGTTACCCAAACGGCAACCACGGTGTCCCAACATCGGGTTGTGTTCACATAAGCTTTCTACACGCTTCTGAATTTCCTGTACAGTTACTCCCATAGCCTGAGCCATCTCTTCCTGTCCCTTCAAATCGTGGGGAACAAATTCATGCAAAGGAGGATCGAGCAAACGAACATTCACCGGACATCCGTCCATAGCCTTGAAGATACCCTTAAAGTCAGCTTTCTGATAGGGGAGAAGTTTTGCCAATGCTTTTCTGCGTCCTGCTTCGTCGGGAGCCAGAATCATTTCACGCATGGCAACAATCTTCTCTGCATCAAAGAACATGTGTTCCGTACGACAAAGACCGATACCGCATGCACCAAAACTGCGGGCCACTTCTGCATCATGCGGAGTATCGGCGTTAGTACGGACAACTAATTTGGTATATTTGTTGCAAAGATCCATCAATGCAGCGAAATCGCCTGAAACTTCGGCTGCTTTGGTTTCCACTTTACCTTTATATACTTCACCGGTAGTACCGTTCAAAGAGATGAAATCACCCTCCTTCAGTACGATACCTTCTATTTCTACAGTACGGTTCTTGTAGTCTACATTGATAGCTCCTGCACCGGATACACAGCATTTTCCCATACCACGGGCTACAACGGCTGCGTGAGATGTCATACCGCCACGTGCAGTCAGGATACCTTCGGCAACGGCCATACCTGCCAAGTCTTCCGGCGAAGTTTCGATACGTACCATGACCACCTTTTTGCCATCGGCAGCCCATTTAGCAGCATCATCGGCGAAGAACACAATCTGACCGGTAGCGGCACCCGGAGAAGCGGGCAAACCACGAGTCAAAACTTTCGCTTCTTTCAACGCTTTCTTGTCGAACACAGGGTGAAGCAGTTCGTCTAATTTATTAGGTTCGCAACGCTCCAATGCTGTTTTTTCATCAATCATGCCCTGGCGCAACAAGTCCATGGCGATTTTTACCATAGCAGCTCCGGTACGTTTACCGTTACGGGTCTGCAAGAACCATAATTTACCTTCCTGTACGGTAAATTCCATATCCTGCATGTCGCGATAGTGGTTTTCCAGTTTGGTTTGCAGGGCATCCAGTTCTTTGTAGATTTCCGGCATAGCTTCTTCCATAGAGGGATATTTGGCTACGCGTTCTTCTTCAGAAATACCTGCACGTTCTGCCCAACGCTGAGAACCGATTTTTGTGATTTGTTGCGGAGTACGGATACCGGCTACAACATCTTCACCTTGTGCGTTGATCAAATATTCGCCATTAAACAAATCCTCACCGTTACCTGCGTCACGAGAGAAGCAAACACCAGTAGCCGAAGTATCACCCATGTTACCGAATACCATGGCTTGTACGCTTACAGCAGTACCCCATTCGGCAGGAATACCTTCCATTTTGCGGTAAAGAATGGCGCGTTCGTTCATCCAACTGCGGAATACAGCACAAATGGCACCCCAAAGTTGTTCGTATGCACAGGTCGGAAAATCTTGTCCGGTTTGTTCTTTTACAGCAACTTTAAAGCGTTTAACCAGTTCTTTAAGGTCTTCCACTTCCAATTCGTTGTCGAGCTTCACACCTTTTTCTTCCTTTACTTTTTCGATAATTTCCTCGAAAGGATCGATGTCTTCCTTGTTCACCGGTTTCATACCCAATACCACGTCACCATACATTTGTACGAAACGACGGTAAGAATCCCATGCGAAACGGGGGCGTCCGGTCTTGCGGCTCAAGCCTTCCACCACTTCGTCATTTAAACCTAAATTAAGGATGGTATCCATCATACCCGGCATAGAAGCGCGGGCACCCGAACGTACAGAAACCAGTAACGGGTTCTCTACATCTCCAAACTTGGAATTCATCAGATTTTCGATGTTGGCGATAGCTTTCTCAACATCCGCTTTCAGCAGTTCTACTACTTTATCTTTACCTAACTCATAATATTCGCTACAAACTTCTGTGGTGATTGTAAATCCCGGAGGTACGGGAACACCGATTAGATTCATTTCAGCCAGGTTAGCGCCTTTTCCACCAAGCAGATTTCTCATGTCTGCTTTTCCTTCAGCTTGTCCATTACCAAAGGTGTAAACTCTTTTTTTATCCATAATATTGTGTTTAAAGTTACATTATGATTTTTTTCTGTTCGCAAATCTAAGGATATTTCGCAAACTTGAAAACTTTTTGCGAAAAAACTTTCTATCAAAATGCAATTTCGACATTACAATCCGGAATATTTCTGTATACCCGAATTTTTTCCAAAAAAAATACCTACTTTTGCAAAGTAATTATTAGACTGGTGTAAAAGTGGCAAGAAAGAGAAAAGAACTTCCCCTACTGGAGAAGGTGACAATTACGGATGTGGCTGCCGAAGGAAAAGCCATCGCAAAAGTCAATGATTTGGTGATTTTCGTACCATATGTCGTCCCCGGCGATGTAGTTGACCTGCAAATTAAGAGAAAAAAGCATCATTATGCTGAAGCCGAGGCTGTGAAATTCCATGAATATTCGGCAGTACGGGCAGTTCCATTCTGCCAACATTATGGTGTATGCGGCGGTTGTAAATGGCAGGTTCTCCCCTATTCCGAGCAAATCAAGTATAAGCAAAAACAAGTAACGGACAACCTCACCCGCATCGGCAAAATCGAATTGCCGGAAATCTCTCCGATATTAGGTTCAGAAAAAACTCAGTTCTACCGGAATAAACTGGAGTACACTTTTTCCAACAAACGTTGGCTGACGACAGAAGAGGTTCAGCAGAATGTAGTGTACGAACAGATGAATGCCGTAGGCTTCCATATTCCCAATGCTTTCGATAAAGTGCTTGCCATAGAAAAGTGCTGGTTGCAGGACGATATATCCAACCGCATCCGCAATGCGGTACGCGACTATGCCTACCAGCACAACTATTCCTTCATCAACCTGCGTACGCATGAAGGAATGCTACGCAATATGATTGTGCGTACCTCTACCACCGGCGAACTGATGGTAATCCTCATCTGCAAGATAGAGAAAGAGGAGGAAATGGCTCTGTTCAAGCAAATGCTGCAATACATAGCAGATACATTCCCCGAAATCACTTCCCTGCTATACATTATTAATAATAAGTGCAACGATACCATCACCGACCTCGAGGTACACACCTTCAAGGGAAAAGACCACATCTTCGAGGAAATGGAGGGACTGCGCTTCAAGGTAGGTCCCAAATCTTTCTATCAGACCAACTCCGAACAAGCCTACAACCTCTACAAAGTAGCGCGCAACTTTGCCGGACTGACCGGTAACGAGCTTGTTTATGACCTTTATACCGGCACGGGTACCATTGCCAATTTCGTATCCAAGCACGCACGCCAGGTAATCGGCATAGAATATGTGCCCGAAGCCATTGAAGACGCCAAGGTCAATGCCGAGATTAACGGAATTAAAAATACATTGTTCTTTGCCGGAGATATGAAAGACATGCTGACACAAGACTTCATCAACCAATACGGCCGTCCCGATGTCATCATCACCGACCCTCCCCGTGCCGGAATGCACCAGGATGTAGTGGATGTCATTCTGTTTGCCGAACCCAAACGCATCGTATACGTCAGCTGTAATCCGGCTACGCAGGCGCGCGACCTGCAACTGCTCGATGCGAAATATAAAGTGAAGGCCGTTCAACCGGTAGACATGTTCCCGCACACCCACCATGTGGAAAACGTAGTATTATTGGAATTAAAAGATTGAAAGTCCAAGTAGTTTTCAATCGTAAATTGTAAATTGTCTAATCGTAAATTAAAACCAGTCGTGGCAAAAGAAAAAATTACAGCAAGAGCCCGCACACAATATACGGACTACATGGTGAAGGAACCGATGGAGCTCATGGAGTTTCTGGCAGCTAAAATGCCGGACGCCAGCCGCACCAAGCTGAAATCATTGCTGAGCAAACGCATTATATATGTGGACAGCGTTATCACTACACAATACAATTTTCCCCTGAAACCGGGTATGAAAGTACAAATCAGCCGTGAGAAGGGACGTAAAGAGTTCAACCATAAACTGATGAAGATTGTATACGAGGATGCCTATATCATCGTGATAGAGAAGATGCAGGGTTTGCTGTCCGTCAACACTGACCGGCAAAAGGAACGTACCGCCTATACCATCTTGAATGAATACGTGCAACGCTCGGGCAAGCAGCACCGTGTACACATCGTGCACCGCCTGGACCGTGACACCTCCGGCTTGATGATGTTTGCCAAAGACGAGAAGACCCAACGTACACTACGCGATAACTGGCATGACATTGTAACAGACCGGCGATACGTAGCCGTAGTGGTCGGCGAGATGGAAAAAGATGCAGGAACCGTAGTTTCTTGGTTGACGGACCGCAAGCTGTATGTATATTCAAGTCCGACAGATGACGGGGGACAAGAATCCATTACGCATTACCGTACCATCAAACGAGCCAATGGATACTCTCTTGTTGAACTGAACCTGGAAACGGGACGAAAAAACCAGATACGTGTACACATGCAGGATTTGGGGCATCCTATTATCGGCGACGGACGCTATGGACTGGAAGACGTAAATCCTATCGGACGCTTGGCCCTGCATGCTTTCAAACTCTGTTTCTATCATCCCGTCACGGGAGAGCTGATGCGGTTTGAAACACCTTATCCGGGAGAGTTCAAGAAATTGGTTTTGAAGAATAAGTAAAAAGCTGACATACAATAAAAAACGGAGCAATTGATTTGCTCCGTTTTTTATTGATAAGCATGTCGTCATTGCCGACGCATACGAAAAGGCTGTCCGTGAATATTATCTTGATATTCCCTCCAGCTATTATACCAAGTACCACTGAAAGAATAAGAATCAGCCATGGCTCCTTCAATGTAAGCCATGCTGCCACCATCATAGAATTCCAATTCCATCAGATTGTAAGCCCCACTAACCCAATTCCATCTGAAAAGCAAATAATTCGGGTCGCCATATGAACCAATAGTACCTTGGTTGCGCGCGTTAAAGGTCATAATCGTCCCCCTACCCCAAGTATATGCCCCGAAATCTATTTCTTCAGATGTATACCATTCACCGGGCAGATTATATTCCGTTTCTTCCTCACTATCACATGATGTCAATCCTAATACAAGGACAAACAACAATAACATTTTTGTGTATTTCAACATATTATTCATAAGCCATACTTTATTTATAATTAGCATCTACCATCATAACAACCACTCCATCCAGTTTACCGGATAAATAATGTTCGCGCACCCATACATTATCAAAGTACTTGATTTCACCGGCACCATAATTCAGAGTCAACCCCTCCATAGACTTATCCATCCATTTCCAAGTAAAAGTACGTGAAGTCGTTTCATAGGGACGGGACTCGCCTCCGCGATAATACTCCCAGATTTCCTGTCCAGAATTATCAGCCTTGGCAAACTTCAGCTGATGACTGCATAACACTTCAACTCCATCTTTGTTTTCCGTCTGATTCTTCTATCCACGTCTTCCCACACAATTTGTCGTCGCTATTCTGCATGGTATAATATACATCATCCCCACAAGACGCCAGCCCAATCGTAAATACACACAACAGCAATATCTTCACATAATTCAAAGTCTTCATAAGTTATCGAGTTTAGTTAATACTTGCGGACAAACATACACAAAAAAAATGAAACACTTAATACTTATCCTGGAATTTCTTGTAGAAGACAAGGAATAAAATAAATCCCATCAGTGCAAACGGTACGCCTGCCAATGCGGGATAACGGTATCCTCCACTCAAGGCAAGACCTCCGATATAGGCTCCGATAGCATTCCCCAAATTGAAGGCCATCTGCACACAAGCGCCTCCCGACATTTCTCCTCCAGGAGCCACACGAATCATCAACACCTGCTCCGGACTGGAGACGGCAAACAAACCTGCCGTACAAAGCGTCATCAATATTGCCGAACACCACGGATGGGGAGAGAGTAAAAATATCAATAATAAAATAACACATATCATCCCTTGCACCACCGTACCGACCTTCCCCGGAGTGTACCGGTCGGACATGCGCCCACTGACCAGATTGCCGACAACCATTCCGAATCCTGCCAGTACCATCAGTGCCGTAATGC
>OGPF01000331.1_pt1 | contig 29914 bp, 24 predicted proteins | sample 1552871 | NCBI WGS metagenome assembly OGPF01 (sample SAMEA2580276, study PRJEB22360) | human gut metagenome | biome: human gut; feature: human-associated habitat; material: faeces | place: Denmark | collected 2008/2010
TAAACGTTTTTGGTACAACTTTTTTAAAGAAGGAACCATTCCCTCAAAAGGGGAATTCTATGGTTTTTGCTTTGAAAGTTTTTATTTCTTTGGTTTTCTGCGTGCCCACCCTTCTTCACTGAAGTCGGGCTCTGCATCCTTAAAGTCATTGTTGCCCTGGAAGAACTGTTTCCAGTCATCCTTTTTGCCACGGGCTTTGGTGTAACCCCGCTCTTCGCGGCTGGGCTTGCCTTTCTTCTTGTCGTTTGCAGGACTTTCGGCCTTTTCGCTGCGTTTGCCGGTGGCATCGTTCCGTTTGCCGTCTTCCTTGTAACTGCGCTTCTTGCTGTCAACCTCTTTTTTCCCATGGCTTCCGGCTGTACCCGGACGTTTGCCCCTCGGAGCCTCCTTACCCTCGTCTCCAGCAACCTCTACGGATACTTTACGGCCGTTCCAGCTGGCGCGGTTCAGGGCCTTCACTACATTGGTGGCTTCCTTTTCCTCCACTTCGAAGAAGGAGAACTTCTGCATCAGGTCAATTCGTCCCAGCTCTACACGTCCACGTGTATTGTTGTTCAGCAGGCTGATTAATTCGTTGGGGAAGAAGTTGTCCATTTTACCCAGGTTGATGAACAAGCGGGTAAAGCCGGGTTCTGCTTTGCGGCTGCTTCTACGGTCGTTGCGGTCGCCCCTCTCGCCACTTCTTGCACCACGCTCACTACCGGTTGCTGTCTCTATCTCGTCACGGCCGCGATAGTAATCCAGGAAACGGTTGAATTCATGCGAAACCATGCGTTTAATCAGGTCCTCTTTGCTCAGCCAATCCAGCTTGCGGTAGATGTCGGTCATAAAGTCGGCGATTTCCTCCTCGTTCACTTTCACCTTTTCAAGATCGTCTATCACTTTGAGCAGTTGCTTTTCGCATATCTGTTTGCCGGTGGGCATTTCGCCTGCAATGAATTTCTTGCCGATGATGCGCTCAATCTCGCGCATTTTGCCTTTCTCTCGCAGGTTGATGATGGCGATGGAAGTCCCGGTTTTGCCGGCACGTCCCGTACGGCCGCTGCGGTGGGTATAACTCTCGGTGTCATCGGGCAATCCGTAGTTGATGACGTGTGTCAGGTCGTCCACATCGAGGCCGCGTGCGGCAACGTCCGTGGCAACCAGCAGTTGTAGGTTGCGGATGCGGAACTTTTGCATCACGGTGTCACGCTGCGCTTGACTCAGTTCGCCGTGCAGCGAGTCGGCATTATAGCCTTCCTGCATCAACTTGTCAGCTATTTCCTGCGTTTCTTTGCGGGTACGGCAGAAGATGATGCCGTATATCTGCGGATAGTAGTCCACAATACGTTTCAGGGCAGCATACTTGTCTTTGGCATGTACACAGAAGGCTACGTGTTTCACGTTGCTGGTGCTTTCATTTTTGCGTCCGATGGTGATTTCCTTGGCATCGCGCAGGTACTTCTTGGAGATGCGTGCGATTTCCGGGCTCATGGTAGCGGAGAACAGCAAGGTGTTGCGCTCCTGCGGCACATCGGCGAGAATGGCGTTGATGCTGTCTGTGAATCCCATGTTCAGCATTTCGTCCGCTTCGTCCATAACCACGTTCTGTATGGTGGCGAGGGACACGGTTTTGCGTTCCATCAGGTCCAGCAGTCGTCCCGGTGTGGCTACGATGATGTGTACACCCCGTTTCAGGGCGCGTATCTGGCTTTCGATGGACGAGCCTCCATATACGGGCAACACTCGCAAGCCATCGGTATATTTAGAATAATCGTTCAAGTCGCCTGCTATCTGCAAACAAAGTTCGCGGGTGGGGCAGAGAATAAGTGATTGGGGAATTCGGTTGTTGACGTTAATCTTCTGTATGAGCGGCAGGCCGAACGCTGCGGTCTTTCCTGTTCCTGTTTGTGCCAGTGCTACTACATCATTGTTTTCTCCTAAAAGGTAGGGAATTACTTCCTCTTGTACCGGCATGGGCTGCTCGTAACCCATTTCTTCGATGGCGCGGCGTATCTCCGGCGACACACCGAGCTCTTCAAATGTCTTCATTAAATCTTCTGTATATCTTTATCTTTATATTTCGGGCGCAAAGATAGTGCTTTTCAATGGATAATTGATAATTGATGGTTGATAATTATGCAATTACATGATAAAATCGTTTTTTATTGGCTACTCATTATCCATTATCCATTGTCAATTATCCGTTAAAAGAATGTCTTGCAGTCTCTTTCTTTCTTCTTTTGTCAGACCGATGCCTCTTTGCAGGTAGGTGTCGGTATCTCCATACCTTCGTTCCATTTCTTCGATGGCGGCATTCAGGAAATCCTCGCGTGCCGAGAAGAGGGTGGTGATGGCCTCTTGCGAGCGTGCCGGAAGCTGGTAAGCATATCGGGAGGCCGCCGAAGTAGTCGTTGCTGAGGCGGTAGTCTTCCATGATGATGTTTTCGTCCACTCCAAGGGAGGCAAGCACAAGTGCCGATACGATGCCCGTGCGCCCTTTGCCCGACGAGCAATGGATAACGACGGGATAATTGTTCTTGTCCAGCAGAATATCGAAAATCCGGCGGTATTCTTTGGTGTAGTTGCTGATGAGCTCGCGGTTCATCTGCTCCACGATTCGGTAGACAGTGTCGCTCTTGATTTTCTGTTCCTGCACACCTTTCAGGATATACTCCATGTCGCCGGTAGGAATGGGGATATGGATCACTTTGAATTCCTGTTGCAAAGGGCTTTGTCTGTTCGCTTCGACAGATGAACGCAGGTCGATGATGGTCCTTATGCCTATGTTCTTGAGCTCTTTGCGCGAACACGGTTTCAGCTTGTCTATTTCGGCAGAGCGATATAACATGCCCCAATGCACTTTCTTTTGGGTGGGATAGGAGGAATAGCCTCCCAGGTCCCGGAAGTTCTGTATGCCGGGGATGTTGATGTTGCGGGTGGCAATCTTTACCCGGTATTTGTCGGCGAATACAAGTGTGTAGTAGTATCGTTGTGTAGGGTCGGTAGTGATGACAGTCATCTTCAGGTCGGAGATGTTGGCGACGGCAACGGGAACATCTTCGGGGATATGGTCGGGATTGGTCGAAGCATATACCTTCACATTTCCTTTGATGAGGGGGGCCATTTCCCATTTTACAATGCAGTTGCCCACGTTGTTTTCTTCGCATACAACGGAAATGTGAGGGGCAGTGCCATTGCAGGAAGGGAGCAGCACTGCCAAAACAAGCAAGTTCAATAAGTTCTTATACATAATTCGTAACCTCTCTGATGTCGTTAATCACAAATATATGTAATTTACCCACAGAAGGTAACAGCAATGCCAAGCTTTTATATTTCTTTTTTGAACTTTAAAAAAACTGCTATAGATTCTTTCGTGCATAGGCAGGTTGGTTTACAATGTTACATCAGCGAACCGGGAGGTGGTAATGGGGGGAGTTTCCCTTGGGGCTTTTGTCTCCATGACAGCATGATGTAATTGAGTTGTTTTCCCACTTCTCCGGGTTTAAAGTGTATTTGTTCTTTCAGTTTTACTTCGATTTCCCTATATACATGTAGTGGCACTTTGGCGTATGGCTCAAAGGTGAAAAAATTGAAATTCACTTCCATTACTTCTCCCGTATTTGGACTGAGCAACATGGTTATCATAAGTTCCGTTTTCCCAATTTCATCTGCCATGGCTTTGGTAAAAGCTTCGTCCACAATGAAGTCTGCTTGTTTACTCATGGAGCTATTGTATTCAATTACTTTTTTTTCATTCCAGCTACCGATGTATATTTTTCCTGTGGCTTTATATACAATATCTTTGTATGTCAACTTGTTCTCTTTGTTATAAAGAGTCACAAACTGGCTACCGTCATCTACGTCACATTGATACGTATAACCATCTACCTCGAAAGTGGTGGTTTTTTTATAAATGACTGTTCCTTCAAGCGATTCTTCTGTTCTGATAGGTTTATCCTGTGCTACACAAGGGTAGATGTATCCTATAAGCAGTGTAATAAGCAATAGTCTTTTCATTCGTCACAATTTTTAGTTGTTAATTTTATGTTGGGAAAAATATTGGTGATATCCGAATACTCTTTAAATGGATAATTGTCGTATCCTTCCTGACGGAAAGCATTAACGACATTATTAGATATATAGGTTTCAAAGATATCCAAGAATGAAGTTGTAACATGACCTTGCTGATTTACATATTTAGTCAATGAAGTTGTTGCTCTTAGGCGTTGGCTTTTTGCATATTTATCTTGTTTTTTGTCCGTCCACTCCGCGCTCCTTTGTAAGAACAGGTATTGCGCATAGTGCGCTTCTATCTCTCTGTTCATCATAGAACTTTTGAACGATGATATAGGCTCTTGTGTGGTTTGGAAAACATGGAACATTTCATGCAGAAGGTTGTTTGCTTCCAATTCTTCCAATCCGATGTGCAAGGTATGCTCTTCCCAATTGTAGGAATACCCTTTGCCGAAATCGAATTCCAGATTGATTTTGTTGTTTTTGACTTTCTCTTTCAGTTGGCTGTATAGGTCTCCTCCCAAACAGTCTTCCATGATTCGGGCTGTCATGTTTTCGGTGATTACCCATAAAAGCGAGTCTTGGTCGGCCTCTTTCTTGAATATATTTCCTGCCGGAGTGCCCGATGAAGAGCCGGAACCTCCTGAACTTCCTCCTCCAATCCACACATCGCCGCTTCCTCCTCCTTCACTGTTCCAGTTGCTATTATTTATAAGGGCATCATCTACCCAATAGGAATGACTAACGCAGTTGGTATAGCTGTATTCCAGCTGGTCTTTAGGTCCGGTATATACATCCCAGCATTGGGTGACGGTTATTACCGAACGGGTCTGGGCATGAGGCTTGAATGTGAGTCCTTGCGCATTCTCTTCGCCAAATACTAGATAGCTTAACAAGTCGAATATGAACACTTGGTCGCTTTCTCTTATGAGTTCGTCATCACGCTTCAATGGAAAAAACTTCATCCATCCGTCTTTGATGTGCAACAGCCAGATGGCATCGATGCAGTGTGGCTTGTCAAGGCGGTAGAGGGGAACGAAGATACAGGTCTCTTCTCCAGTCAATTTATAGGTGAAGTTCCAGAGAGGAATGCCGTATTTCAACAGGAAAGAAGCGGTGAAATGCTTTTCTTCTTCCACTCTGCGTAGTGCGGAAATCACGGCTTTTAGGGTAGAGTCGGTGTAGGCAAAGAAGTTTTCCGGCTTGAATAACGCTTGCCGGGTCAACGGGACATCGTTTGCCGGGAATCGGGGTTGATAGAAGGATTCTTCTGTTTCGCAAGAGGCGAGTATTCCTAAAAGAATGCACAAGGCAAGGCAGATGTTTTGCCATTTCTGCTTAGGAGGGGTTGGAGAGTGCTGTCTGCTTCCTTTTGTATTCATAGCGCGAATGCTTAAGGTATAAAGGATAGACAAATAAAGCAAAAAAAAAGCAGAAATGAAAGGAAAAGCGGGAGAATTTTGTTAATCCGGAAGCTGTTCTACCACAGATTGCATGGATTTTCAGGCCATGTAATCTGTGGTGAACACCCTTTTGTAAGGGTGTCTATGGCTGGTATTTTCGTGCTTCTGCAAATTCCTTTGAAACGGAGTTGTTGAAACTCTTGCATACCTCGGCGGCAAACTCAATGCCGTATTGGATAACTTGGTCCCAAGTAGCCTCGTCCATGGTATCGAGGTCCTCGTAGCGTACATTATGTTTCAGCAGCCCGAAGATGATGCCTGCGTTGAAGTTGTCTCCTGCACCGATGGTGCTGACCGCCTCCAGTGGGGGGATGGAATATTCCTTGGAAATCGTGCCGGTGCGCAATGAAACCTGCTCCGCGCCGGCTGTGCAGAGGAAGTTGCGGCAGTAGAACTTTACTTTGTCTTTGTATATCTTGTCGGCCTCCTGCAGGCCCCACATATAGAAGAAATCCTCTTGCGAGCCGCGTACAATGTTGGCGTATTCCAGATTCTCGATGATGGTGGGAGCCAGCTTGATGGCCTCCTCTTTATGGGACGAACGGAAATTGGGATCGTAGTAGATAATGGCATGCATGTCGTGTGCGCGTTCCAGTAGCTCCACCACTTTGTCGCGCAGTACCGGATTCAGGGCATAGTACGACCCTATGATTACGATGTCGTCTTCCTGAATCTGCGGATATTCCACGTCCAGGCGCTGCTTGGGATAATCTTTGTAGAAGATGTATTCCGCATCGCTCCGGTTGTTCAGGAAAGCGAGTGATACGGGGGACTTCCCGTCGGGGAACACATTGACATGGTCTGTGGGAATATTGTTCTCGCGCATGAAGTTGAGGATGATATTGCCCACGTGGTCGTTGCCCGTTTCACTGATAAAGCAGATGGGAACACCGATACGTCCCAGTGAAACGATGCCGTTGAATACCGAACCGCCCGGAACGGCTGCTGTGGGCTGTTCGCCACGGAATATGATGTCCAGTATGGTTTCTCCGATGCCTATTACTTTACGCATAGCGATCTTGATTTTTCTCCGAGGTAACCACCGTGATGGCGCTTGGAGTAGTCTTCAATGGTGAATCCTGTTTCTTTCATGGTCTGTACCACCAGGATGTCGCCGATGACGGTCATGGCGGTGGTCGAAGTCGTGGGTGTCATGCCCAGTACACATACTTCTTGCGGTTTCCCGGTGCTGAGGCATACGTTGGATTCGTGTGCCAGGGGGCTGTCGGGGTTTCCGGTGATGACGATGAACTTCAGTCCCGGGTTCAGGTTATGTGCCAGCTGTGTCAGCTCCACGATTTCGCGAGTTTTGCCCGAATTGGAGATAAGCAGCAGCAGGTCATTCTCCTGCAGGATACCCAGGTCTCCATGCTGTGCTTCGCTGGGATGCAGAAATACCGCCGGAATGCCGGTCGAACAAAATGTGGTAGCAATATTCATAGCTATCTGTCCGGCTTTTCCCATTCCGGTAGTCACCAGTTTACCCCTTTTGTTATGTACTTGCTCAACAATCAGAGCTACAGCCTTCTCATAAGCATCCGAAACCGGAATATTTAATACGGCTTCCGCCTCTTTCTTCAACAATTCGTGTATAGATGTCATCATAAGTAACAGAGATATTTATTTTAATAGTTCGGTTAGTTCTTCCCGGTTATCCGCCACGGCATAATAACTGTTCAGCGGATGATGTGCAAAATGCTGCGTTTCCAGTCCTTTCAGAAATTCCACAATGCCATTCCAGAATCCATTGATATTGTAAAATATGACTTTTTTATGGTGATAATCCAATGTGGCTGCAGCCATCACATGAAATATTTCGTCCAAAGTACCCACTCCGCCCGGCAGTGCCACCACTACATCCGCTTCGTGCAACATAACATCTTTGCGGTCGCTCAGATTGTCTGTACGAAAGGTAACATCCAACAAATCGCTCACCCTTCCGCGTTCTTCCAGTTTGGTAGGAACCACGCCCATCACCATACTTCCGTTTTCTTTGGCAGCACGGGCAACACATTCCATCAAGCCGATATTGGCTCCGCCATATATCAAGGTCTTTCCGTTTTGTCCCATCCAAGTTCCCAGTTCACGCGCTTTATCAAAGTAAACAGGGTCTATATTATCAGACGCAGAACAAAAAATAGCAATCTTATCCATTCTCTTGAATTCTGTTATTGAATACAAATATCTGCATTTTTTGAAGAACAACAATAACTTTTGTTGTATTTTTGTCCACCGAAACAGAATTGAACTAAAAAACAATGTCCTATAATACTTTCACTTTGTCAAACGGGCTGCGTATTATTCATGCACCCAACCTCTCTAAAGTAGCCTATTGCGGTTTTGCGGTAGATGCCGGAACACGTGATGAATATGAACAAGAGCAAGGAATGGCGCATTTTGTAGAACACCTTATCTTTAAAGGTACAGAGAAAAGACACGCCTGGCATATACTGAACCGTATGGAAAATGTGGGCGGAGACCTCAATGCCTATACCAATAAAGAAGAAACAGTAATTTACAGCGCTTTTCTGGCAGAACACTTTCCGCGTGCAGTAGAACTGCTGGCAGATATTGTGTTCCACAGTACTTTCCCCCAACATGAGATAGACAAGGAAGTAGAAGTGATTATCGATGAAATCCAAAGTTATGAAGATAGTCCTTCCGAACTTATCTTTGATGACTTTGAAGAACTGATATTCCCCAATCACCCCTTAGGAAGAAATATTCTGGGAAAACCGGAACTCTTGAGACAATTTACCAGCCGAAATGCGTTGGAGTTTACAGCACGCTTCTACAAAACAACCAACATGGTCTTTTTTGTGCAAGGCAATATCGATTTCAAGAAGGTAATCCGGACAGTAGAAAAAGCTGTAAGCGATATATCGCTGAGCGAAACAAACCGTCAGCGTATCGCTCCCTTTACCTATATTCCACAGACACTGACCATCAACAAAGACACCCACCAGGCACATGTCATGATAGGCAGCCGGGGATATCATGCATACGATGAAAAACGAACCGGACTCTATCTGCTCAATAATATATTGGGAGGACCCGGCATGAACAGCCGCCTGAACCTGGCACTCCGTGAACGCCGCGGACTGGTATATAATGTAGAGGCCAACCTGACTTCTTATACCGATACGGGTGTATTCTGCATCTATTTCGGAACTGACACAGAAGACGTGGACCATTGCATCCGACTGGTACACAAAGAACTGAAAAAGCTACGTGACAATAAACTGACCGGTGCCCAACTGACTGCCGCCAAGAAACAGATTATCGGACAAATCGGTGTGGCAAGTGACAACTTTGAAAACAATGCACTCGATATGGGAAAAGCATTTCTGCATTACGGCAAATTTGAAGGTCCGGGAGAAGTCTTTAAACGTATAGAAGCCCTGACTGCAGAGCAATTACTGGAAATAGCCAATGAAATGTTTGCCGAAGAATACCTTTCTACACTTGTATACTCATAGAAAATCGTATCTTTGCAAAATAAAACCTAACTAATATCATAATGACATGAAAAAGCTTCATTTATGCCTTATCAGTACTTTACTGGCTGCCTCTATGCATGCACAAAGTATTGATTACACAAAAGGGCTGAGCATTTGGTTTGACAAGCCCAATAATCTGGACGGACGTGCTTCTTGGTATGCCCCGACTGCCGACAAATCATGGGAAAGTAACTCTTTGCCAATCGGGAACGGAAGTCTGGGAGGAAATATATTGGGCTCGGTAGCTGCCGAGCGTATTACACTGAATGAAAAGACTCTATGGCGCGGTGGTCCGAACACAGAGAAAGGAGCTGACTATTATTGGAATGTCAACAAGGAATCAGCTCACCTATTGCCTGAAATACGACAAGCATTTGTTGAAGGGAATCAAAAAAAAGCAGAAGAGCTTACCCGCCGCAATTTCAACGGACTGGCAGATTACGAACCCAGCCGCGAAACTCCGTTCCGTTTCGGTTCTTACACCAGTTTGGGAGAAGCATACATTGAAACAGGACTGAGCGAGATAGGCATGACAAACTACAAACGCGCCCTCTCTCTGGATTCCGCTCTCGCTGTTGTAAGCTTCCGTAAAGACGGTGTAAACTATGAGCGTAAATATTTTGCATCCTACCCCGACAGTGTTATGGTTATTAAGTTTACAGCCGACAAACCGGGTATGCAGAATCTTGTATTCAGTTACGGAGCAAACCCCGAAGCAACAGGCACCATAAAAGTGGACGGAAATAACAGCCTGCTTTATACCGGACGTTTGAAAAACAATCAAATGAAGTTTGCCCTTCGCATCCGTGCCATCCATAAAGGAGGAAACCTGACTGCCACTGACGGGAAACTCATTGCACAAGGAGCAGATGAAGTCATTTTTCTCTTAACAGCTGACACCGACTACAAATTGAACTTTGACCCGGACTTTAAAGACCCGAAAACATACGTAGGTGCAGACCCGGAACAGACCACTCTTACCATGATGAATACTGCCGCCGGCAAAAGCTATAATGAGTTGTGCGAACGCCACAAGGCTGACTATACCAACCTGTTTAACCGGGTAAAACTGACACTAAACCCTCATGCCCCCATGACGTTACAGTATCCGGCAATTACCGATCTGCCCACCTACCAACGTCTGGCCCGTTACCGTAAAGGCAATCCCGACTATAAACTGGAAGAAATTTATTATCAGTTCGGCCGTTACCTGCTGATAGCCAGTTCCCGTCCCGGCAACCTTCCCGCCAACCTTCAGGGTATGTGGGCCAATGGTGTGGACGGTCCATGGCACGTGGATTACCATAACAATATCAATATCCAGATGAACTATTGGCCTGTCTGTTCCACTAATCTAGGCGAATGTGCATGGCCATTAATCGATTTTATTCGCACATTGGTAAAACCGGGAGAAAAAACAGCCCGGGCATACTTCGGTGCACGTGGCTGGACAGCATCCATCTCCGGCAATATCTTCGGATTTACTTCTCCGCTGACAGACGAAGATATGTCATGGAATTTCAATCCCATGGCAGGACCATGGCTAGCTACTCACATATGGGATTACTATGACTACACACGCGACAAAAAATTCCTGAAAGAAACAGGGTATGACCTGATTAAAAGCAGTGCCAACTTTGCCGTAGACTACCTGTGGCATCGCCCTGACGGCACTTACACAGCCGCCCCATCCACCTCTCCCGAACACGGACCGGTAGATCAGGGAGCCACCTTCGTACATGCCGTCATTCGCGAAATTCTGCTGGATGCCATCGATGCCAGCAAAGTATTGGGAGTAGACGCTAAAGAACGTAAACAGTGGCAACACGTATTGGACAATCTGGTTCCCTATCAAGTGGGTCGTTACGGTCAACTCATGGAGTGGTCGGTAGATATTGATGACCCCAAAGACGAACACCGCCATGTAAACCATCTGTTCGGCCTGCATCCGGGACATACAGTCTCTCCTGTCACGACTCCCGAATTGGCACAAGCCGCCAAAGTAGTATTGGAACACAGAGGTGACGGTGCGACCGGTTGGAGCATGGGATGGAAATTAAACCAATGGGCACGTCTGCAAGACGGGAACCATGCATACAAGCTCTTCGGCAACTTACTGAAAAACGGAACAATGAATAACTTATGGGACACTCACCCACCCTTCCAAATTGATGGAAACTTTGGAGGCACGGCAGGCATTACCGAAATGTTGCTGCAGAGCCACATGGGATTCATTCAGTTATTGCCCGCACTTCCCGATGCTTGGAAAAACGGTGCTGTAGAAGGATTATGTGCAAAAGGTAATTTTGAAGTCGACATAACATGGGAAAACGGTAGCCTGAAAGAAGCCACTATCCTGTCTAAAGCAGGTGCTCCCTGCCATGTGAGATACGGCGACAAGACGCTCACCTTCAAGACCTCAAAAGGCAAAACTTACAAGATTGCAATGGAAAACGGAGAGTTAAAAACCCTCCGTTAAACCCTCATTCCACACGTACGTACGTGTGAGCTCACGCGGACGTACGTGCAGGCTTACACGAACGTATGTATAAGCCCACGCGGACGTATGTATAATTCCATGCATACGTCCGCGTTTTTAATACCTGGAAACAGACCGTTTATTTGCCCTCTTCCATACTCATGGCAATCCCCTTTTCCAGTCCGCGAAGCTCGGAAAGACCGCGCATACGACCCAGGCAGGAATATCCCGGATTAGTCTTTTTCTTTAAATCATCTATCATCTGATGACCATGATCCGGGCGCATCGGAATAGACACACCACGTCGCTGTTGCAATAACAACAGGTTTTTCATCACATGATACATATCCACATCACCCTCCAAGTGGTTGGCCTCATAGAAATTTCCTTCCGCGTCACGCTGAGTACTGCGGAAATGCACAAAGTTGATACGGTCACCCCAACGTGTCATCATTCCTGCCAAATCATTGCGTGCAGACACACCCAATGAGCCCGTACACAGACACAAGCCGTTAGACGGATTAGGAACTGCTTCAACCAACTTCTCAAAATCCTCTTCCGTGCTCATGATACGAGGCAAGCCAAGAATCGGCTGTGGCGGATCATCCGGGTGGATAACTAATTTCACTCCGACCTCATCTGCCACCGGACAAATCTCTTTCAGGAAGAAAATAAGGTTCTTGCGAAGTTTTTCCGCATCAATATCTTTATAGCGGTCTAACTCTTGCTGGAACTGCTCCAATGTAAAGCTCTCTTCAGATCCCGGCAAACCGGCAATCATATTCCGGGTTAAACGATGGATTTCTTCCGCATCCATTTGGGCAAAACGAGCCTTAGCCTTTTCCCTTTCCTCTGCCGAATATTCTTTCTCTGCACCGGGACGCTTCAAAATAAACAAATCAAAAGCCACAAACGCAGCCCGTTCAAACCGCAAAGCCTTCGAGCCGTCGGGCAAAGTATAAGCAAGATCGGTGCGTGTCCAGTCGAGTACCGGCATGAAATTATAAGTAACAACCATAATGCCACATTCTGCCAGATTACGTAAACTCTGTTTATAGTTCTCTATATACTTCAGATAGTCTCCTGTCTGAGTTTTAATATACTCGTGTACGGGCACGCTCTCAACGACACTCCAAGTCAGCCCCACCTCTTCTATCATTTTTTTGCGCTTCATGATTTCCTCTACCGTCCACACTTCCCCATTGGGAATATGATGCAAGGCAGTAACAATACCGGTTGCACCGGTCTGTTTGATGTCCCATAAAGATACAGGATCATTCGGGCCGTACCAGCGCCATGTTTGTTCACATAGTATCATAACCAATCAAATATTACATTGCAAAAATATTAAATCCGCCGTCTACTACTGCCACCGTACCGGTTACAAAAGACGAAGCTTCACTAATCAAATATTGTATTGTTCCACACAACTCTTCCGCACGACCGAAGCGTTTAAACGGAGTCTGGCGAATCACATCATTTCCACGCTCTGTGTAGCTTCCGTCTTCGTTAGTCAGCAAAGCACGGTTCTGTTCGGTCAGGAAGAAACCCGGAGCAATGGCATTGACACGAATACCTTCACCGAATTTTGTTGCCACCTCATGCGCCATGAATGCGGTAAAATTGGAAATACCCGCCTTGGCAGCCGCATAACCGCACACACGAGTCATCGGACGAAAGGCAGCCATAGATGAGAAGTTTACGATAGCACCTTTTTTCTGTTCCACCATCGGTTTCAAAAATACCTGAGTGGGCAGTACTGTACCTGTCAGATTCAGGTTCAGCACTTTCTGAAACTCATCCACCTTCAAATCAAAGAAAGTACCTGTAGGAGCAATAGTTGCCCCCGGCATATTTCCTCCGGCAGCATTCAACAGCGCATCCACACGGCCATACTTAGCCAAAATATCTTCCAGATTTTGTTTCAAGACAGCCTCATCCAGCACATTAGTCACCAGGAACATGGCTTCCCCACCTTTTGCTTTGATATTTTCCACAATGGCATTGCCCACTTCTGCCTTACGGCCCAGAATCACTACCTTTGCTCCTTCAGCAGCCAAGTGCGCAGCGATGGCCTTCCCTAATACACCTGTTCCACCGGTGATAACTACCACCTGATCTTTTACACTAAATAAATTATTCATGATATTATAAGTTTAATGGTTCTATACTATCTCGCAAAACGAGTAAACTCTCCGGCCCCATATTAAATAAAAGGTCGGCTATACTCAAATTCGGCAAAAAGCCGTGTTTTTCTTTAAACACCTGATAGTAAGGCTTAGGGATAAAGGCAGTATCTGCCACACGATAATCACGTTTAGGATGGATAACTTCACGAAAATCATCCTCTCCGGCAGCAAATTCGGTACGATAGCCGGCCGTTCCTTCCATCTGGGGTTCGATATCAATTAAACGGCATATCAAACTACATAATTCCTGATTGAAATCCCATAAAAAAGGATATTTCTTCTCATAAAACACACGGAAGTCGTCGGCATAATAATCAAAGAAAGGACTATGCTTATAAGCGGCTACCAAAGCATGCCAATGTATATGCCGCCAATTACCGTGATCAGAGATACGGACATCTTTCATCAGACATTTATTACTGTCACTCTTTTCAGTAGGAATAGTCAATGCCAACGGACCATCGGCTGCTGCAATCACACAACGATTACGGTAAGTCTGTTTCACATAGTTGTCATAACGCTCCACATACACCTTATCGTATGCAAACAATTTGGTATAATATTCTACCGGAGCTAAATAGGCAGAGCCTACATATATTATTTTCTCCATTATTGTACTCGTTCAAAAAAGCGTCCTTTCCGTGAGGAAAACCAGATGCGCCAGGCCTTGCCTATCAAATGATCATCGGGTACCAGCCCGAAAAGACGCGAGTCACATAGATTTATCGGATTATTGGATGCCATCCAATAATAATTCTTCTCGAATGTATAAGCCGAAACCGGCTTGTCCTCCACCAGCAGAGTATCTCCTTTGACAGAAGCCCGCTTTCCCTCATGGCGCATGATAGTATTACACAGCAAAGTCACATTCCACGGATATACCTTTACCGATCTGCCTTTGGCCGGAATCACAAACGGATGACTCTTGCTCACCTCCTTCTGATACAAGGGAAGCAGACTCACTTTTCCTGCCAGCTTCTGCTCAAGTAAATAATACTCATAGTGACTGAAACTGCGGATATACCTTTCATCCATATACCCTACCAGCTGATTTCCTGTAATACCCAATTGCTGCATAGCCAGCAACACAGTATCTTCTGCCGTATGCGGATATACATAAAGAGACTTGCTGTCGGGGCTGAGCACATGCTCGTCCGTCAGCAATAACTCCTCATTCAACATTAATGTATCTCCCGGAATACCGACACAACGGCTGATAAACAACTCGCGGTTACCAACCATTGTCTGCAAAGAGCGCGGGCTGGGATTATTGAATAACACGATATCCCCTTTCCCGACCGGTTTTTCCAACCATCGCCAAGTGGAAAAAGGCACACGAAACCCGTAACTCCATTTATTCACCAAAACCCTCTCGCCCTGATAGAGGCTGTTTTCCATGCCGGTAGAAGGAATGGTGCAGGAGGTGAAAGCGAATGTCTTTATCAGCAGCACCAAAACGACTGCCGTAAGCATTGCCTTTATCCATATTGAGACACGGGGAATGTGCACTATTTAATATTATCTACAAAAGAGAACAATCTGTTCCAGCGTATCTTGCCGTCCAGCCAACCGCGGTCGGGGTCAAGAGACAACCAGATAAAGATAGGTTTTCCCACCACATGATCCTCGGGCACAAATCCCCAGAAACGGGAATCGGCGGAGTTATGACGATTATCACCCATCATCCAGTAATAGTTCATCTTGAATGTATATTCGTTTGTTTCCTTTCCGTTGATGTAAATCTTTCCATCTTTCACTTTCAGGTCATTGCCCTCGTATGCATGGATGGGACGTTCATAAACCGGCAGATTATCCAATGTCAGTCGGATTGTCTCACCCTTCTTCGGAATCCACAAAGGACCATAATTATCGGTAGTCCAACCGGTCAGTTTATTCAGCGGATACAGGCCTCCCGCATCATCACCCGGAACATTCTCGATACCGGCCACTATATCCTTACGTGCCAATAAACCGGCTTTTGCCTTCTCTGTCAAAGGAATATTATAAGCCGAAGCCTCCGGATAATAATAAGCCAAATCCTCGTGGCTGATACCCAACTCGTGTGCCAAATCATCCGGTATGGCTTTATGCACCTTCACCAGATAGCGATACTGCACGTTATCAGGTTCTTTATTTGCCTTCCCATCCAGATAGACAACACGGTCTTTTATTTCAAGCGTTTGTCCGGGAAGTCCCACACACCGCTTTACATAGTTCTCGCGACGGTCTACGGGGCGGGCAACCACTTCGCCATAAGTACCGGCATTCTCATCGATATATTTACGGCCTGCCTGATAATAATAATCAAACACCATCCGCTGCTGTTCGGGAGTCATTCCGGTCATATCCACCGGTTTAGTCAGTTCTTTACCGGCCTGATAGCTCACACGATAAATATCATCATTGGGCACATTTGCCATCACCGTATCTCCGGCAGGGAAATTAAACACCACAATATCATTCAACTGCACATCCCCCAGACCTTTTACACGCTTATAGTCCCATTGCGGAAATTCCAAATAAGACTTGCAATTGAAAACAGGCAATGTATGCTGTGCCAGCGGCATGTGCAACGGAGTCTGCGGTACGCGGGGACCATAACTCAACTTGCTGACAAACAGATAATCACCCACCAGTAATGACTTTTCCAGTGAAGAAGAAGGAATCACATAATTCTGGAAGAAATACAAATTCACGAAGTAAACTGCCACCAAAGCAAAAACGATAGCATCTACCCACCCCATCACGGTCACCACAGTGGGATTCTTTGACTTTCTCCACCAGGTCCAAGGAATCTTCTTCGTAATATATGCATCGAAGATAAACGGCACTACCACCAGTCCCAGCCAGCTTTTCAGCCAAACGAGAAACACCAGCCAAAGTACCAATACAATGACAAACTTAATCCATTGTGCACGTGTTGCTTTTATCATATTCTAAAATTGAAATAAATCATTCATACCTAAAAATCCTTCGTGCTGAGCCGTATATTCGGCAGCCAAAACTGCACCCAAAGCAAATCCTTTACGATTCTTTGCATCATGGGTAATCGAAATACTGTCTGCCTCCGAATCATAACGAATAGTATGAATACCCGGCACTTCACCTTCGCGAACAGAGCTGACGGGAAGCTCATCAGGAGCATAAACCGTATTGCCCGACACGCTGCCATCCGGTGCCACCAAAGTTCCCTTCACCCATTTATCCTTGCGGTCGATATTCTCCAAAATACCTTCTGCAAGAGTAATCGCTGTTCCGCTCGGTGCATCCACCTTATGAATGTGGTGCGTTTCCACCATAGAGACATCATAAGCCGGGAAGTTGTTCATAATTTTAGCCAAATACTTGTTGACAGCCGAGAAAATAGCTACTCCCAGACTAAAATTGGACGACCAGAACAAAGTCTTTCCTCCCTCGGTACAAAGCCTTTTCACCTCTTCACCGTGGCGATCCATCCATCCGGTACTGCCCGATACCAACTTCACCCCGGCTGCAAAAGTCTTCATATAATTATCGTATGCCACTGTAGGATTAGTGAACTCAATAGCCACATCCGCCGATTTGAAAGCTTCGGAGTTAAAATCTTCCTGATTATTAATATCTATAATACTCACAATCTCATGTCCGCGGGCAATGGCAATCTTTTCGATTTCCTTACCCATCTTTCCGTATCCAATTAATGCTATTTTCATTGTATGTCTATATATTTTTGCTACAAAGATAGCTTTTTTCACTGTAAACCATTACATTTGCCTAACATTTACACCTCATTAACATGGAACAACTACTACATTACATTTGGAAACACAAGATATTTCCGCTTCAGGAGCTAAAAACCACAACTGGCCAAAAGGTTGAAATCATAGATACGGGACTGGCAAACACAAATGCCGGTCCCGATTTTTTTAATGCAAAAGTCAAACTGAACGGCATTTTATGGATAGGCAATGTGGAGATACATGAACGTTCTTCGGATTGGTTAAAACACGGACACCATACAGATGCGACATACGACTCCGTTATTCTGCATATTACATCAGATGCGGATATTGATGTGCACCGTACCAACGGCGAGCCTATTCCTCAATTGATACTCACCTGCCCCGACTATGTTTGCCGGAACTATCACGAACTGGTTGAAACAGAAAGCTATCCGCCTTGCTACCGCATCATCCCCACCCTTTCCATTTTTACGATACACTCCTGGATGTCTGCCCTGCAACTGGAACGTTTCGAACAGAAAGCCTCGCAACTATCGGAACGGCTCAAACGTTGCAACAGCAATTGGGAAGATGCCTTTTTCATTACTTTGGCACGCAATTTCGGCTTTGGCCTCAACGGAGATGCTTTTGAGACTTGGGCAAACCGGATTCCTTTACGGGCAGTAGACAAGCATCGGGATGAGTTATTTCAAATAGAGGCCTTTTTCTTCGGACAGGCAGGGCTGCTTCAAGGAACGGCCGGCGACGAGTATTATTTACGTTTGAAAAAGGAATACGAATACCTTTCGCATAAATTCGGACTCACCCCGATGGATGTTTCTCAATGGCGCTTCCTGCGTCTGCGCCCCACCAATTTCCCCCATATACGAATAGCGCAACTGGCAGTGCTGTATCACCGCTCTTACGGACTGCTTTCGCGCATCATGGAAGCGGAAACAGTAACCAAAGTGCATGAAATCCTAAAAGGAGGTACTTCAGCATATTGGGTAAATCACTATACTTTCGAACACCCTTCGCCTTCCCGACCAAAAACATTAAGTAATTCTTCTCTTGACTTACTTATAATCAATACAGTAGCAACTTTTCTATACAGTTACGGAGTACACAAAGGAAAAGAAGAGTATTGTGCACGTGCCGGTGCTTTTCTAGAGGAACTGAAGGCAGAATATAACTATATTACCCGCATGTGGGAACAATGTGGAATAAAAGCAGCCAATGCATCAGATAGTCAGGCACTGATACAACTAAAAAAGGAATATTGTGACAAAAAGAAATGCCTGTATTGCAGGATTGGATATGAGTATCTGAAAAGAAACTAAAGGTAATGCTCCTATCCCGATATGAATGATAAAAGAAGATTTAATCAAATAAGGAAAAAGAAAAGCATAAAAAGAGAGGACATCCTCACAAGATGCCCCTCTTAAATTATTCCATAAAACAACAACTGCCGAAACCGCCTTTAGAAGGCCTTCTTATACAATTCCAGAATTATTTCTTCCGTCACCTCACGCGGATTGCCCGGAGTACAAACATCTGCAATGGCAGAAGCAGCCAGACGAGGCAAATCTTCTTCTTTTATACCGAGTTCCGACAAGTGTTGGGGGATGCCGACCTTGACAGACAGAGTCTTGACTGCATCAACAGCTGCTTTTGCAGCCTCTTCCCGGCTCATTCCATCTTTATAAACATTCATTGCTTTCGCAATATCGACATATTTAGGCAAAGCAGCCGGAGCATTGAATTCCATAATAACAGGCAATAACAAGGCATTTGCCACACCATGAGGAATATCGAAAATAGCACCCAACGGATGAGCCATGCCATGCACAACACCCAAACCGACATTCGAGAACGCCATACCTGCAATGTATTGCGCTACCGCCATGCCGTTACGCGCCTCAGCATTCGTGGGGTCGGACACGGCTGTTTCCAAATGACGGGCAATCATTTCGATTGCTTTAATCTCAAACATATCACTCATTTCCCATGCACCTTTAGTTATCAAGCCTTCGATGGCGTGAGTCAGAGCATCCAGTCCGGTAGAAGCTGTTAATCCTTTAGGCAGCGTATACATCAGTTCTGCATCGACTATGGCGATGGCAGGAATATCATTGGGGTCAACGCATACCATCTTTTTATGATTCTCTTCATCTGTAATGACATAGTTGATAGTCACCTCGGCAGCAGTACCGGCCGTGGTGGGCAGTGCAATGATAGGAACCGACTTCTTTTTAGTAGGAGCCACGCCTTCCAGCGAAACAACATCGCTGAATTCAGGATTGTTAGTAATGATACCGATCGCCTTGGAAGTATCGATGGACGAACCGCCACCGATGGCCAGAATAAAATCTGCACCCGATTTGGCAAATGCCTCCACTCCCGCTTTCACATTGGCGACAGTAGGATTCGGTTTGATTTCACTGAATATTTCGTATGGAATGCCTGCCTTCTCCAATACCTTCAATACCTTGTCGGCAACACCGAATTTCAGCAAATCCTTGTCTGTAGATACAAATGCTTTGTGCAAACCAAGACGGTTAATCTCTTGTGGCAACACTTCACGCGCGCCCGGTCCGAAATAAGACACTTCGTTTAATACAAATCTGTTAATCATAGTTTTTTTATTAAGTTGATATGCTACAAAAGTAGTACAAATTCCCGATAAACCGACTTTTCGAAAGAATTCTTATAGTATGTTTTTAGACATCAAAGCAATGCCGACTGCTTCAAGATACTTATCTACATGAGAAGCCTTCAGAATAGCCTTCTTCAGCTTTTTATCCATATCGGGCAGAAGATATTCCCAATAAGGCTTTATTTTGCTCAAAAGTTGTGTACCCCCTTGCAGGTAAGACTCGTAATGGTAAAACAGACGGTTATGGAAAACATTTACCTTGGCATATAATTCTTCACGCGGAAGAACAATGCCTTCCCGATATTCCATGGCAAGCGCAGGATTGGCTAACAAACCGCGCCCTATCATCACTCCATCCAAGTCGGGATACTCCTCTTCGATTCGCCGGATATCATCCGGTGTATGCAAATCACCGTTATAAACCAGCGGATGCTGGCACATCTCTGCAAACAGTCTCAGTTCTTTCTTATATACCATACCTTTATATTGCTGCCGACCTATGCGCGGATGCAATATAATCCGTGTAAGAGGTACCGCATTCAGCAACGGAAGCACCTGTCTCCACTCATCATAATATTCCCATCCAAGCCTCATCTTGACTGAGAATTTCATTTCAGGATAATGTGCCAGCTCATTCAGAAGCACTTTAACCTCTGACGGATAAGGCAAAATACCGGAGCCCTTGTGCCGCATGGTAAGCAGCGGAAACGGACAACCCATGTTGATGTCCGCTTCACGATATCCGCGTTCCAAAAACAAACCGACCAGCTTTTCCAACTCTGCCGGCGTAGAAGCTATCAACTGCGGAATCAAACAAGTCACCTTGTTGTTTTCCTTTTCAATGTCTCGGATATCCTTGTTTCGGAACTCCCCTTTCTCTACGCGTACAAAAGGGGTGTAATAAGCGTCAATGCCACCGAATAGCTCATGGTGGATATTGCGCCACGGGGCTTCAGTGAAGCCCTGTAACGGGGAAGCATACAGTTTCATCATATCTTTATTCTTGTTTCACTGCAAAGAAACATAATTTTCCTTACCTTTGCTATATGGAAAAGTATATTTATGAATTAAAAATGAAGGTACGCGACTATGAATGCGACCTGCAGGGAATTGTGAATAATGCCAATTACCAACATTATCTGGAACATACCCGCCACGAGTTCCTCACTTCGGTAGGTATCAGCTTTGCCAAACTGCACGAAGAAGGAGTGGATCCGGTAGTGGCTCGCCTCACCATGGCTTTCAAAACCCCACTGAAGAGTGGAGACGAGTTCGTATCTAAACTCTACCTTAAGAAGGAAGGCATCAAGTATGTATTCTACCAAGACATTTTCCGCCTACCCGACATGAAGGTAGCCATCAAAGCAGCCGTAGAATCGGTTTGTGTAGTAAACGGCAGATTGGGTGACAGTGCTCTGTTTGACGAGACTTTCGCACCCTATCTGAACAAACAATGAAAGACGAACAACTATATTCCATAGCCCTGACCCGCATTCCGGGCCTGGGGCTAATCGGCATCCATAAATTGGTCGACGCATTGGGAAGTGCCACTGCCGTATTCCGCAACCGGAAAGACCTTTGCGAACTGGTTCCCGGTATTTCTCCCAAACAGATAAAAGCTTTGGATTGTCCTGAAGCGTTCCGTCGTGCCGAAGAAGAGCTTCTTTTTACCGAAACGAACCGCATCCGTTGTCTGACACTGACCGATGAGGACTATCCTTCACGGCTGCGTGAATGTGATGACGCTCCCCTTGTGCTCTACTATCGGGGAAACGCTGATCTGAATGCTTTGAAAATAATCAATATCGTGGGTACACGCCATGCCACTGCCTACGGTCAGGATATCTGTATCCGATTCTTGGAAGAATTAGCCGCAATGCTCCCGGAAGTACTTGTTGTCAGCGGATTGGCCTACGGCATAGATATTCATGCTCACCGCGCTGCATTGGCAAACCACCTCAATACAATTGGAGTATTGGCACATGGTCTGGACCGCATTTATCCTTCTGCTCATCGTAAAACGGCAATAGAAATGCTGGAACAGGGAGGACTGTTAACTGAGTTTATGAGTGGGACAAACCCCGACCGACAGAACTTTGTCAGGCGAAACCGCATCGTGGCAGGGATGAGCGATGCCACTATTGTTGTTGAGTCTGCCGACAAAGGAGGCGCACTGATTACAGCCGGCGTTGCCGGAAGTTATCATCGGGATTGTTTCGCCTTTCCCGGACGGATAAATGATGAATTCTCCGCCGGATGCAACCAACTGATAAAAAGCAATCAGGCTGCCCTAATCTTATCAGCCAAAGATTTTGTAGAAACCATGGGATGGAGTGAAGATAAAGAAAAAACATCATCCACACCCCGGCAACGAGAACTGTTTCCCGACTTAAGCGAAGAAGAAGAAAAGGTGGTAGGGTTATTGAAAAGCAGACCCGACGGGTTGCAAATCAACACATTGGTGGTAGATACCAATATTCCTGTCAACCGAATGAGCGCCCTGCTCTTTGAACTAGAGATGAAAGGGGTACTACGGGTACTTGCCGGAGGAATATACCGTTTATTATAGCATAATCACCGCAGAGGCAGAAGTTTTTCTTCCCCCCCTGCGGTGTTACTGTCTTCCATCAACAATTAAAGAACAATCTTATCTGATACCAATCTCTGCAAATCCCATTGTCTCGCCTTCATTCACCATCTTCACTGCTTTCAGCATTACATAACGCGCCTTTACAGGGGTGAAATAAACCGATTGCAATATCGGATTATGCTTGATATTAGAGAACTCGCCTTTAGTTACCACATTATTTATTGCATTGGCATCCGTACCTACAGATATCTCATAACCGGAAATTAAACCTTTATTATATTCACTTTGGTCGGGCAGATAATGGAAAGAAGCAACAGTCTGTTCCTCTCCCAAGTCAACAACTACCGTGTTACCATCTACAAAACACGTTGTAGTATCATCCTTATCTGCACACTTCTTAGCTTCCGCCTCATCTACACCGACTAATGTAAAAGGATAGCTCTTTATATCCGCAACTGCATTGTCAAACGATACATCAGCAGTCTCTCCGGCATAATAGGCTTCTACATTATTAATACAGAGACAAGCACGGGCATCCGTAAAGTTCACACGAAGCTTATCGGTTGTTACTGTCTCAAAACGGAGCAAACGTTTATATCCCACTGTTGTCGTTTCTTCATTCAACTTCACCGGCAACCATTGACCATCCTTATTATATTCCACAACAAAAGATTTCACACGCTGTCCCAAAGGAATATATTCTTGCAGCATCATGCGGTTCACCTTCTCCTGTTGCGGCAAATCAAACTCTACGGTTGCCGACACCACACCATCATTGGTAGCCCAATAAGTATCGTAATCATTATCCGTCATGGCCTTAGCTGTATATTTCCCTCCTCTCTCGTCAGAAACCTCAGCAACGACACCCGACAAAAGATTATGTGCCAATTGCTTCTGAATATTTTTATGGAAATCCACTGCATTAGCAGAGTCAACCGGATGAATCAATCCATTTCTGTCTACCGGAAAATTCAACAGCAAAGTTGCATTGTGACCCACACTGCGATAGTAGAGGTCTGTCAGCTGTTCTACTGTCTTCACACGATTATCTTCCTCCGGATGATAGAACCACCCCGGACGAATAGAAACATCACACTCTGCTGCCACCCATTGATTACCGTCAGCATGACCGTATTGCAATTCTCTATATTTAGGATAACCGGGATAAACCTCTCCGGCACGCAAGAATGACCAGTTAGTGGCTCCTGCAAATCCGTTCTCGTTTCCCACCCAACGGCAACCGGGACCTCCATCGGAGAAGACAACTGCCTGAGGCTGATATTTATCAATCATTTCATAAGCGCGGTCATACTGATAATAAGTCTTCCGGTCGATAGTACGTGAATCTTTCGCACCACCATACCAACCATCACCGCCATTGGCTCCGTCAAACCAAATTTCAAACACCGCACCATAATTAGTCAACAGTTCATGCAGTTGTTTATAGAAATAGTCCACATATTCCGGTGTGCCATAAATAGCCTGATTTCTATCCCATGGAGAAAGATAAACAGCGAATTTAATGCCATACTTTTTACATGCCTCCGACAACTCACGGACAATATCCCCTTTCCCATCTTTATAAGGAGTATTCCGAATACAATATTCAGTCAGTCCCGTCGGCCACAGGCAAAAACCGTCATGATGTTTGGCTGTAAGAATTACCCCTTTCATACCGGCAGCAACAAAAGTCTTCACCCACTGTTCGCAATCCAGCTTCGCAGGATTAAATGTTTTCGGATCAGAATCACCATATCCCCACTCACGGTCATTAAAAGTATTCAGACCGAAATGCACAAAAGCGTATGTTTCCATCTTTTGCCATTCCACTTGTTTGGCTTCGGGTATCGGAAGAATAGGTTCGGGAGCTTTTACAACCGGCTCACAAGCACAAAGCAAGCTCAAGGCTGCACCAACACAAAAAAGATTAGCGTGTTTTTTCATAAAATTATAAATTAGTTAGCATATAATAATGCAAAGATAAACTTTTTTGGAGAAAAGAGAAGATTAAAAAAGAAAAGGAACAACGCCTTGCCCCCTTCCCGTTAATCTAAATTCAACACTTATTATAATAACTATGTTATTAACTATAGCATACATAGGGTTTTAAGATAATCCCATAAAATAGAAACATTTTGCTTTTACAGACTAGAATGTCTACTTTGAGCATTTACAGCTTCAACCCTTCTTTATTGATAGCTGTGCATTTTTTGCACAGCTATATTATTCTTTTTTAGATATTACCAATTCGGATTCTGAACCAAATTAGGATTTAGCACCAGTTCATTAGTTGGCAACGGATATAACCATCTACGGTCATCATTACTCCATTTACGACCGGCATCATCAATAGCCTTTGACGGATACTGATACAGATAAATCGCTCCCTGATATTCTATAACAGGACGCCCTTTATCACCACCAAATGTAACATTGACTGCTTCGTATTCTTTTTCTACAGTCGGGGTAATCTTCAAGCCAAACATAGTTTTTGGATTTTCCATCAGTTTCATAGCATTCCAACGCTTCAAATCATCCAAACGATGATTTTCAGCCACTAATTCAATGCGACGTTCACGACGAATCTCATACAACAAATTGGAAAGTTGATATCCGTAATTAACAGGAGCAGCATCGGCTACAGGATTCATAGTCAAATGAGCCATCTCTACACGGTCGCGCAACTTGTTGATAGTTTTATCAAGAATGCTTTGGCTGATATCTCCCAATTCCGCATGCGCTTCTGCATTAATCAGTAATACTTCGGCATAACGATAAACGAACCAGTCATAGTACGTATTACGAGCTTCCGCCTGTTTGGTATTGGCTGAATGGTATTTAGTACACGGATAACCAGTTACACTTTTGCTGGCGCTACAGTCAGCTACCGGATTTTGACTCGGTTTTCCATTCTGTACTCTATAAGGCTTATGCTGATTATCAATCAACTGGTAAAGACGCGGATCACGACCCGAAATTTCAGCTTCTTGATTTTCATCTCCCTTATAACCTGAGTTTGTATTATAAATAGGAGTACCGTCTTTCATCAAGAATGATTCAATAAAATCTTTACTCAAACCTGTACCATTTTCACCTACCTGACGTCCAACTTCATGAGTCAGCACTCCTTCTTCATAGAAACGACAGAGAATACCTTCTTTACAGTCCGACAAATCTTCCTGTACGAACAAATTAGCATAATACAGCGGATAGCCTTCGTAAGCTACCGTTGCAGCTCCTGCATCCGAAGCCTTTACAATGTCATAATTTCCACTATTCATCATAGTTTCCGTCAAAGACACCGCTTTCTGTAACAACGTTTGTGAAGTCCATTCTGTAGTAGGTGCTTCATTATGATACTTCATGTAAGTTCCGAAGTACAGACAAATACGGGCCAACTGCGTGCGGGCAGCATCTTTATTAAGACGTCCCTTTTCAGAATCAGACTTTTCGGGTAACCACTGAATAGCAAATTCAAAATCTTCTATCACTTTACCCAATACAAAATCGCGACTATCCCGGGCTTTATAAAGTTCTTCCGTATCGCTAGTCTGCAAATCTTTATCATACCAAGGTACATCACCAAATTGCTTTATTTTGCTGTAATACAGCAAACCTCTCATGAAACGTATTTCAGCTACGTATTTATTAATTTCAGCTTCGGATCCTTCCACGGTTTGATAACGCTGCAAGAAATAGTTACAACTGCGGATATCATTCCAATACCATCCATTACTGCTTGATGCCGAGGCCGGTACTGTATATTCGTTAAACAAATAGCCACTATAATCTTTCGGTACAAAGTTGTCACTAGTATTGTCACCTGTAGCAGTCGGAGAAGCCAACAAACCATACAGACCATTGGCATAAAGTTTCAAATCGTTGGTTGTCGTCCAATACGTCTTGTCTGTAATAGAGTCTATAGGTGACAAATCGGTATAGTCACAAGAACTAAGAACGGCTCCAGCGAATAATGACACGAATAATATATTCTTTATTTTCATAATATAATTCCTTTAATAAATTAATTTTTAGAAGGTTAAATTCAAACCGACAGAAATCTTCTTGTTAATAGGATAAGTCATGTTATTCAATGTTTCCGGATCGTAAGAATCAATCAACGGAGTAAATGTCAACAAATTCTCTCCCTGTACAAACACTCTCAAACGAGATATTTTCACCTTCTCAGTGATACTGCGTGGAATAGTATATCCCAATACCACATTCTTCAGACGAAGATAAGCAGCATTTTGCAAATAACGAGTAGATACCTGATGGTTACCACCGTTCACACCGTAGTGATGCAGACGCGGGAAATAAGCATCGCGATTGTCTTCTGTCCAGTAATCAAGAGATGAAGTAAGCGGTGTACACCATTCATCAGTGAATCCCCAAAACTGAGAACCTCCTAACCAATAGTCTCTCTTACCAATACCTTGCCAGAACATTTCAAAATCAAACCCTTTGTAATCGAAACCGGCAGTAATACCATAAGAGTAACGTGGAGTGCTGTTACCTATAATCTTACGGTCACCAGAGTCATCCAACGTATTCTTTCCTATATCGATTTTCCCATCATTATTCAAGTCTTCGTATTTCACATCACCGGCACCCCAACTACCACCTGACAGATAAGATTGGTCTGCTGCTTTCGCATCCTCGTCACTTTGGAAAAGTCCATTAGAAACATAACCCCAGATTTCGTTCAGTTTTTCGCCCACATAGTGTGTACCAAGTAATTTAGTAGGATTAGAGAATTTGGTAATGCTAGCCTGATAATCAGACAATACACCTTTAATATGATAACCAAATCCATTACTCAGCCGGTCATTCCATTCCAATGAAACTTCCCAACCTACAGTTTTCATGTCAGCAGCATTTTCTTGCGGAACAGAAGTTCCCAAAACAGCCGGCAAAGCCTGTCCTGCCGTAAGCATATCTTTTGTATTACGACGATACCAGTCAAAGCTAGTATTCAAGCGTCCACCAAAGAAAGAAGCATCAAAACCAAAGTCTATCTGGTTTACAGTTTCCCAAGTAAATGAAGCACTCACCAATCCGGGAACAGATACAGCCACAGGGCGAGTTCCGTTAAGCAATGCACCATATTTTGTATTGATTCCATAAGTAGCCAAATAAGGGAAGTTACCATAGCGGCTTTCGTCCAATGCCTGATTACCTAATGAGCCGTAAGAAGCACGAAGCTTAAAGTTGTCAAACCATCCTCTAATCGGTTCCCAAAATTTTTCTTCGGACACACGCCAAGCTACTGAAGCTGATGGAAAAAATGCGTAGCGATCACCATGTGGGAATTTAGAAGAACCATCGTAACGTCCGTTCAGTTCCAACAAATACTTGCCCTTATAATCATAGTTAATACGAGCAAAGAAACCGTTCACAGACCAATGAGTTTCCGAACCGTTCATCGCCATGTCACCATAAGCCAGATTCAGCGAAGGATTGGAAGAATCAATCAAATTCTTACGTCCTGCATAGTGATATTTCTTATGTTTATTTTCCTGATTATAACCTACCATTACCTTAAAATTATGTTTCTCCTTCAAAGAGAAAGTATATTCAGCAAAAGCATTGAAAGCATTGTAATAATCATCATTGTTGGTTACAGTCACACTGCTTGGATTAGTCCACGGATAATAGTTCTCTGTACCCGGAACAGCCGTATAATCATAGAAGTTCTGTACATGCTGATTAGATGACTTACCATAGAAATTCCATGTATAATCTGCATTGATTACCAAGCCTTTGATAGGAGTAATTTTCACAGCACCGGTCATCCACAAATCATTCTGCTTGTACTGTGCATTACCACCTTGTTCCATAATGGCTACAGGATTGGTGTAGCTGCCTTGTCCGGCGTAATGTCCATCCGGATGTTTTACTGGCATCAGCGGGCTCAAGTCACCCTTCATCATACCCGAATAAGAAGACAGCCCTGAATAAGCGGTAGAGTTCATAGCTGTAGTACCACCGGTAGGGTGCAACTCATCGGTGTAAGTATGAGCAATCTTTGCCGATACATTCAACCATTTAGTGATATTGGATGAGATATTTACATTAGCATTATATTTATTGTACTTATCGTCTCCTGCTTTCAAAATACCACCTTGATCGTTCATACTTACAGATGCGTAGTAAGTAGTACGGTCATTACCACCGCTGATGTTGGCTGTATAGATTTGCGAGAAAGAAGTTTTATATAATTCGTCCCACCAATCGGTATTACCGCAATATCCGTATTTATACGTATCATAAGCTGTATCAAAGAATACCGGAGAATCGTATTTACCATTAAAGTAATCTTCGGCATACTGATAGACCTGCGATTTGAAATAATGACCGCTACCACCATCATTCTGATAAGCTTCATCCATCATAGTAAGATACTGCATAGAGTTTACATTGTGGAAAGTCAATGCCGGTGACTGCCAATAGCCCGTAGCTGATAAAGAAACAGTCGGTTTGTCTGATTTCTTACCTTTTTTGGTTGTAATCAAGATAACGCCATAAGCAGCACGAGCACCGTAGATAGAAGCAGAAGCCGCATCTTTCAATACTGAAATAGACTCGATATCATCCGGGTTTACCAAGTTGGCATCCATCTGTACATTATCCACCAATACCAATGGGCTACCACCATTCAATGACGTATTACCACGGATATTAAAACTGGAAGTAGCACCCGGAGCACCACCGTTGTTCATCGTGATATTCAAGTTGGGAACAACACCTTGCAATCCCTGTCCAATATTGGTAATAGGACGGTCTTGCAATACCTTCCCATCAACAGCAGCTACTGCACCGGACAAATTAGCTTTCTTCTGAGTACCATAACCCACTACTACAACTTCATCCAATACTTTTGTATCTTCCTTAAGAACAATAGTTAACGGTTGCCCATTCCATTTTACTTCCGTATTTTGATAACCCACAAAGGAAACAACCAATATACTTCCTTTAGTAACCCCTGATAATGAAAAGTCTCCATCGAGACCTGTAATTGTACCATTAGTGGTTCCTTTCACCACTACAGATGCCCCTATGACTGTTTCTCCCGTCGTATCTGTTACTACTCCGTTACAAACACCATTTTGCTGAATCTCTTTTACGCCAGCCGTTCCCCACTTGGGAACTGCATACGCTGTTCCTGCTGATATCGCAGAAAGGAGCAACAGCACTCCAACCGTTTTCATGTCTTTTAGCATAGTATTGTTTTTTTAAGGTAAATAAAAACTTCTAAAAAGAAGAGTTTCACAAACATGTTTATGGTGAGTTCTATCAATTCAATTTATCCTCTTGTATCAGACAGCAGAACTCTTTAA
>OGPF01000334.1_pt1 | contig 29809 bp, 18 predicted proteins | sample 1552871 | NCBI WGS metagenome assembly OGPF01 (sample SAMEA2580276, study PRJEB22360) | human gut metagenome | biome: human gut; feature: human-associated habitat; material: faeces | place: Denmark | collected 2008/2010
AGGCGGGCCACCTCGTAGCCGATTCCCGACGAGGCGCCGACGATGATGGCTTTCTTTCCTTTCGTCATATTGATGGTCTCGTTGTTTCTTACCTTATTTATTATAGAAGAAGAGTTTTTGTTACGAAGCGGTCTCCTTTCTTTTTACGAAGTAGCCCGCTTCTTTCATAAAAGTTATAAAAGCAGCCTTCCACTACTCCTCCACCACTTCGAAGTCCTCGTTGTGTACACCGCTGATAGCCAGCGCACAACCGCCAAAATCGAAGACGAGCTGACGGTTGCGCTGGATGCGGACGATGTAGCCCTCGTAGCCCTGGAAGGGGCCGGTGAGGACGCGGAGCCTGACGTGGTCCTTGGCAAACTTCTCCAGGGGTTCGCGCAGGAAGGTGAGGCGCTCGGGGTGGATGAGCGAGACGTTCATGAAGGGGCGCATGATGGCGTCCTCGATGGAGGCGGGACAACCGCGGCTGCGGTCGTTGACAAGATGAAACTGTGGGAAATGCTCGTCGAGGAAGGCCTGCAGATCGCGCACCGTGCCCTGGAGAAAGACCAGTCCGCTGATGGAGGGCTGCAGGACCTTGCGCACGCCCCGCTGCTTCTCGGGGTTCTTGTACTCGTAGTGGTAGGACTGATGGATGAAGAAGGGCTGCGGACGGCCTTCGGCTTGCTCGTTGTAGTGCTCCAGCCATTTCTTGAAGGTCTTGACCGCAAAATGGCGCAGGTAGAGATAGCTCCACGAGGTGGGCTTCTCGGAGGTGCTGCCCCAGGTCTCAGCCAGAGGGCGGCGGGGCACGACCTTCTCCTTCGAGGCCATCAGCGGGTCGGCCTCGACTATGTGGATTCCCTTGGGCAACTGCTTGCCTCCGCGGTCTGCGCTGAGCGCATCAGAGCTTTCTTCTGTCATCGTCTTCTTTGTGATCAAAATCCTCACGCCCCCACCCTGCTCTCGCTGGCAGAAGGGACGATGGGGCGGCAAAGATACTACTAATTATTGGATTGGCCGCTTTCTTTTGCTTTTTTCTTTTGCCTCGGGCTGCTGGCCCTTCTTCTTTCTCGCATGCTTAGCCATCAGCCTTGTGCCCCATTTTGGCCCTAACCACGGGGGCGACAGGTCGCTTGCACGAAGCGGCAGGAAACCACATTTTTGTAAAGCCTCTTCACAAATAAAGGCAAGGAGGTGAAAAAACTCTCAGAAAAAGCAGCGTGTAAACAAATAAAATACTAACTTTGCATTCGCAATAGATTCGTGCAGCCATTGGCTTGACGTTATGAGAGAGAGAACTGAAACACTTTCCACGAAAACGACACAAAGCAGGGGTTGGGGGACCAAGAGCCGAATCGGTGCCGACAAGGACCGACAGGATCACTCCCTCTACTGTAGTTTTGCATCAAGGCGAGTGGGATGGTTCTATCATCGCTCAAACTATATTAATTGCATAAGTCTAACAAAAGTTGGAATGAAATGAAACTACTCTACCGATTTGTCAAATGGGCCTTCTCCCGAGGCACGCTTCCTTATTGGTGTATCTTCGCTTACGACACCCTTTCGGTGCTGGTATCTGGACTGTTTGTCTATACCCTTCAGCATGGCGTGGACGACCTCTACACGAACTTGAGTCGCGTGGGTCTGGGCATTGGCCTCTGCATGGTACTCTACATGTTGGCCTTCTTCATCTTCCACACATTCAACGGTGTGCTCCGCTACTCCAGCTTCATCGACCTGCGCCGCGTGGCCTACTCCAGCTTCACGGCGAGCATCGCCATCTGCGTCTTCCACCAGCTGCAGATACACTACGGTCTGAGCTCCTACATCCTCGTGCCGCGCTTCGTCAGCGGCGTGCAACTCTTCATCACGGCCACGATGCTGATGTGGACGGCACGCATGGCGGCCAAGGCGCTCCACGACCTCTACGACAACTTTGGCATTTCCAAGAACGTCTTTATCTATGGCGCCCTGTCGGGGGCCGTAGCCCTGACGCGAAGCATCGCCTCCGACCCGCGCTCGCGCTACAAGATCAAGGGATTCATCAGCGACAACGAGATGATGACCTCCTCGCGCATCTCCGGCATCAAGGTCTATGAGGACTCTCCCGAACTGGTGGAGACCATGCGCAAGCTCCACGTACAGGTGCTGCTGGTCTCGCCGCTGCAGACGGAGCGCTTCACTCACGACACCAAGTTTATCGACGCGCTCATCGCCGCCAAGATCAAGATCATGATGATGCCGCCGGCAGTGGAGTGGGACGGCAAATCGACCATCTCCCACACGCTGCTCCACGAGGTGGACATCGAGGAACTGCTGCCGCGCGACAAGATCGAGGTGGACATGGAGGCCATCAAGAAGATGCTCACAGGCCACCGCATCCTCATCACGGGCGCGGCGGGAAGCATCGGATCGGAGATGGCGCGCCAGGTGGCTACCTTCAAGCCCTCGGAGCTGATACTGGTCGACCAGGCCGAGACGCCTATGCACGACGTGCGCCTCTACATGATGAACCACCACAAGGACCTGAAGGTGTGGTCCATCGTCGGCTCCATCACCAACGAGTCGCAGATGGAACAGATCTTCGCCGCCCACAAGCCGGAGTATGTCTTCCACGCCGCGGCCTACAAGCACGTGCCGATGATGGAGGACAACCCCGCCATGGCCATACAGAACAACGTCTTCGGCACACGCGTCATCGCCGACCTGGCCGTCAAATACCAGACGCGCAAGTTTGTGATGATCTCCACCGACAAGGCCGTCAATCCCACCAACGTCATGGGTTGCAGCAAGCGCATCTGCGAGATCTACTGCCAGTCGCTCAACAAGGCCATCCAGGACGGCGAGGTAAAGGGCGTGACGCAGTTTGTCACCACCCGCTTCGGCAACGTGCTCGGCTCCAACGGATCGGTCATCCCGCTCTTCAAAGAGCAGATCAAGAAGGGAGGCCCCGTCACCGTCACCCACAAGGACATCATCCGCTACTTCATGCTCATCCCCGAGGCCTGCCGCCTGGTGCTGGAGGCTAGCACGATGGGCCATGGCGGCGAGATCTTCGTCTTCGACATGGGCGATCCTGTCCGCATCGCCGACCTGGCCCAGCGCATGATAGAACTCTCGGGAACCAAAAAAGTCAAGATCGAATACACGGGTCTGCGCGACGGCGAGAAACTCTACGAGGAGGTGCTCAACGACGCGGAGAAGACCAAGCCGACCGTCCACCCGAAGATCAAGGTGGCTGCCGTCCGCGAATACTCCTACAAGCTGGCGCGCAAGAACGAAATGGACCTCTACGACCTCTCCCTGCAGTATGACGACATGGAGATCGTGAGAAAAATGAAGGAGATCGTGCCGGAATATAAGAGCCGCCACAGTAAGTACGAGGTGCTCGACAAGAAGTAAAGCGCCAACCTCTCCCACCAACATAAAACCATCAAGGCTTCTCTCCACGGGGACGCCTTGATGGTTTTTTCTTGTCCAGCGCATGATGGCACTTTCTTGCCCTATGATGGTACAAAATGCCGTCAGCCAACTATTACGAGAATGCCGAAACAAAAACGTTAAATGTTAAGATGTAAGGTGGAATGCTCCAATAGACAGATGCCGAAACAAAAACGTTAAACGTTAAAACGTTAAGATGTAAGGTGGCAAGTCGATTGTTAACACCGGAAATAGCTATATTTGGAACAGAAAAACAACTTTTCTTTCGTTTGCTATTCCAAATTTTACTACCTTTGCATCATGATAACAGACTTAGAGCATATTGGCAACATCCCTGTGAGCACCGCTACGCTAGCATCTCTGTTCCCCAAACTGGAGGCAGGCAACCAGAAGGTGCGCCAACTTGAGGCAGCGGGCAAGATCATCCGACTCAAGAAGGGGCTTTATGTGCTCGACCCCAAGGTCTCGCACGTGGCTCTATCTACCGAATTGATAGCCAACCAACTCTACACCCCTTCATACGTCTCCATGCAGACGGCCTTGCGCTACTACGGACTGATACCCGAAGCGGTTTATACCACACAGTCCATGACACTGAAGCACACGCGTCGTTTCGACACGCCCGTGGGACGATTCGAGTACCAAAGGGTGGCTCGCGAGGCTTTCCCGATAGGCATCACAAGCATCAACAAGCAGAGCTACGCTTTTGTGATGGCCACGCCCGAAAAGGCGCTCTGCGACCTGATAGCCCACTCGCCCAAACTCTATCTTCGCTATCTCAAGGACGTCGAGACCTATCTGGAGGACGACCTACGCATGGATATAGAAGACTTCCTACACATGGACGCCAGCATCTTTGAGCGCTACGCCCAGGCAGATGGCAAGAAAGCCAATTCTATCGAAACCCTGATAAAGTATCTGAAGAAATGAGCAACGAATTATTCAACCAAATGTTGTCGGCCTACGACTTGGCGACTCACCAGCAGAAGCGCAATGCCACCTTCGAAGTGAACCAGCAGATCATCCTCGCCGGCCTCTATAATGGCGGGTTCTTCAACGAAGCCGCCTTCTACGGAGGCACCTGCCTACGCATCTTCCATGGCCTGCAGCGATTCTCTTATCAAAAGTAAAATTTTATCAGAAGTGGCTTCAATGATGCATGGCCAAATTATTGAGAATCAAATCAACTTTTGATAATATTTCTCGATAATATTCTGTTTCTTTGCGTATTGCTCTCATATGAGCAACAAAGAAACATGGTTAAACAAAACATCAATGTCTTGATTGATGCCTGCATCGAACAAATGCGTGCAGATCGATACGACGAGACATGCATCGAGGTCCATCGGCGACGATGGCAGAAAGGAATAGTCTCCTATTTGAATGCACAGGGGACTTCAGAGTACACCGAACAAGCTGGGCTGGACTTTTTATCCAGGATATTACCAGGTCTAGCTCCTTCCACCCAAAGAGGTCATCAAAGAGGAATCAATCTTCTGACCGAATTTATGCACACAGGCGTTGTGCGCCGACGGATTGTCACACTGGTGGAGCATCCTCTCCCCGGAGAGTTGGGCACTATAGTCCTTAAGTACCTTGAGGATTTGAAGGCGCAGCGACGCGCAGACCAGACAATATCAAACCACCGACGGCTTCTCAGCTACTTTCTTGAGGGATTACGGCGGAAGGGAATATCTCAGTTGGCAGACCTCACGGAGTCAGCAATCATTGAGTTTGTTGACCACGCCCATACCTGCAAGAGAGAACACTTCTACTCCATCCGCCAGTTCTGCCGATTCCTAAGTAAAGAAGGTTTTGTCGACAGAGATCTTGGATATGCGTTGCAATCCAATAACTTCCCAAATCATGAAAAACTGCCCTCCGTATATACCGCTGAGGAAATACTCAAAATTGAGAACACCATAGAGCGTTCTTCTCAAGTGGGCAAACGTGACTATGCCATATTCATCATTGCCTCGCGACTCGGGTTAAGAGTGTCGGATATCGCAGCGCTAAAATGGAGTCAGATAGACTGGGATAACGGCACGATTTGTCTTTACCAGAGCAAGACAAAAGCTCCAGTGGAACTTCCATTGCTTCGTGAGGTCGGGGAAGCTTTGGTTACCTATGCCCGAGACGCCAGACCCAAAAGTAAATACGATGAGGTTTTCCTCACGGCAGCGGCTCCCTTTAGGCCCATGACACGTATATCTCTCAATGGAGTGGTTAGCCGTATCATGCAATCTTCTGGAATAAACTTGACCGGAAGACGCTTCGGTCCTCATTCACTGCGCCACTCTCTGGCGAGCAATATGCTGAGAAAGGGAACAGCAATCTCCACAATCTCCAGCGCGCTGGGGCATGAGTCAACCCAGACCACCATGGAATACTTGCGCATTGATGTGACGAATCTCAGGGAATGTGTGCTTGACATCCCTCCTGTGGCCGAGGAATTTTATGAGCAGGGAGGAGGTGTTTTCTATGATTAACTACACCTTTAAAAGCATCTTTGCGCCTTATTTTGAAAGCTTCATAAAAATGAAAGCTGCGATGGGCTTCACAACAGAAAAGTTCGAGTATATCTTCAAGGAACTCGACCTTACCGTCCTTGACCTCGATATTGAAAAGCCCATCCTGACGAAAAAAATCGTTGCTGAATGGAGGAAAGGGAGAGTCAACGACCGTGAAAGAACACTATACGACAAATGGTCAGCCATAAACCAGTTCGCTCGTTATCTTTGCCACTGTGGATTCATATCCTATGTTCCACCGATGCCTCGCCAGAAGGATAAAAGGTTCATTCCAAGAATCTTTTCCTCAGAAGAAATTAATGCACTGTTTAAGAAAGCTGACCAGTTGCGACTCTCTTCAACAAATGGCAAAAGGAACGCTATGTTCTCAATACCAGCATTACTACGCGTTCTGTATGCCACGGGGATGAGAATCGGAGAGGCTGTACGTCTGACCCTCTCTGACGTGGACTTGGAGAAGGGTCTAATTACCATCGTAAAATCGAAGAACCAGCGCCAACGCTTGATACCAATAACTCCCTCACTCGAGGAAGTCCTAAAACAATACATCGTCCACAGGACGAAAATGCCTCTTCGGAATCATCTAGATGCCAGCGCGCCCTTCTTTATCAGCTACACAGGAAGTAAAATCACCAAAGGCACTGCTTACTGCTGGTTTAGGAAAATACTGAGGATGGCAGGCATTCCATTTATAGGCGATCACCGTGGTCCACGTGTCCACGACCTGCGACATACCTTTGCCGTTCACTCACTCATGAAACAGGTACGCTCCGGTCGAGACATCTATTGTCTTCTTCCTATACTGTCGGTCTTCATGGGGCACAAAACCCTTGCGGGAACCGAGCATTATGTGCGTCTAACAAGTGAGATATTCCCAGAACTCAACATGCAGATCGGGGAAGTGTCCTCTTATGTTTTTCCATCACTTGAAAAATTAGTCCGTGAAAATGAAGAATGATTTTGCCAAACACGTTACAGGCTTTTTCTCCAACTATCTCTCTGCAGAAAGAGGAGTAAGCCCCAATACAATGCGCTCCTATGGAGCATCCTTTGCGTCCTTCCTCGACTTCATGAAGGAAAAGAAAGGAACTACGGCCGAAAGGCTTACTCTTGACCATATGAATCGCAAAAATGTCCTGGAGTTCCTTGACTGGATCCAAAGCGCAGGATGCTCCGTATCGACTAGAAACCAGCGCCTTGCCGCACTGCATGCGTTCTGCAAATATATGCAGTATGAGGATGTTGGCCGTCTTCAGCAATGGCAGGAGGTCATGTCCATTAAGATAAAGAAGACGATAAAGGGGACTATGAACTATCTGACCCTAGATGGGATGAAGCACCTCCTGTCGGTAATCCCCACGAACACAAGACGAGGAAGAAGGAATCTGGCCCTGCTGTCCACGTTATATGAGACTGGAGCCAGGGTGCAGGAACTCATAGGCCTTAGACCAGTGGACATAAGTTTAAACCAGCCATGCCACGCCGTGCTTTTTGGCAAGGGACGCAAAAAGAGAATCGTGCCTCTTCAGGATGCCCACGTTGGACTCCTTAAATCATATATGGAAGAAAACCGTCTATTGGAAGAGCATGTTAATCAACGACCTCTCTTCCAAAATGACAGAGGTGGCAAACTAACAGGAGCCGGCATAACCTATATCTTGAAAAACTACGCCTCAATAGCGAGGGGCACGAGCAGCGACCTAATCCCTGAAAAGATAAGTCCTCACAGCCTTCGCCACAGCAAGGCCATGCATCTCCTACAGGCAGGTCTAAATCTTGTTTATATCAGAGACATCTTAGGTCATGTGTCCATACAGGCAACAGAAGTATATGCAAGGGCCGATTCCAAACAAAAAAGAGAGGCGATGGAGAAGATATACGTGCCTCTCATACCTCAATCAACAGAAGAATCATCATCGTGGGAAAAAGATCCCGAGCTAAAGACATGGCTCAAAAGCCTTGGTAAATGATAATATTATCCAAAGTCCTAAAAGAAAGTAATCAGTTTAAAATCTTGGCTATCAAGGTTGCTGCCAAAAGGACTTTGGATAATGCTTTACTTTTGATAAGAATAATTATCACAACTTGTGATAAATTCTCCGAGGACATGGACTTCTCGCTACTTGCTCCAAGCCAAGACTTTGACTTCACACAATACTTTCAACCCATAGTGGACCAGTTTGCCATGGTGGGCCGAGAGGTGGAAATTAAGAAGAAGGACAAGAAGAATTTTTGCAAGGTCGAATCAGCATTCCTGAAGGACAACACCGATGTTTACGACATCACATTCCAAACAGAGAAATCGTTAAAGATAAAAATAGAAGTGGACACGCAGCCGCCACTGAAGTTCCTCACCGAGCAGAAACTACTTCTGCTCCCACAATCCTTCATGACTCGCTGCTTCACCCTTCCCGACCTCTTTGCAGGCAAGATGCACGCCTTGGTTTATCGAGCTTGGAAGAACCGCGTCAAGGGTCGTGACTGGTACGATTTTGAATGGTACGTCCGACATAATACCCCGCTCGACTTCCCTCACCTGCGCGAGAGAGCCTTGCAGTTCAATCAGGAGGACATCACCAAAGAGTCTTTCCTTGAGAAACTGAACAATCGCCTCTCTACCGCAGACATCAACCAAGTGAAGGCCGACGTGCTGCCATTCATCCACAACCCCAAGGATTTGGATATCTGGTCCAACGACTACTTCCTTCAACTGGCCCAAATGATCAGGTTCGAATAAAGGGGGCAACTTTTTCAACAACACCAAAACTGTACGGTTAAAAATCTTCTTGGCCGAGTGAAAGCTATATGCAACTCGTCATTTTCAACCGTATAACTTGATTGCCCCAATGGACAGATGCCGAAACAAAAACGTTAAAACGTTATTATTCACCCCTTCTTGTCACTCTTAACGTTTAACGTTTTAACGTTTTCTCTTCGCCTCTAACCTCCCCTGCTTACGCAAAAAGCACTCCAAACGCCATGCAAACGACAGTTCACAACCCATGCCAACAACAACTCACAAACCATGCAAAACGACGACTCTCACCCCATGCCAACAGACGCCCAGAAACGCCCCTCAGTTACCCTTCGCGCCAGTCATAAGCAACCATCCGCCTCGCCCCCAAGCTACCATCGCCAAGGTCCCCCAAAGTGGCGCCCAAGCAAACAACCAAGCAGCCCGCCTTGCTCGCCTTGATAGAACCCACAAAGCACCGCAAAAGTTAGCGGCAAAACGCCACAAAAGCTAGCGGTAAAATACCACAAAAGTTAGTGGTAGAACACATAATCAATTGATTGCCAACCACGTTCTACACACCATCAACTACAAACAATATACGGTTTATTAGAACGCTTTTGTTTGGGCCTCTTTGTTTTGATGTTGCTCAGACAAAAGAAAGAAGTCACGTTGCCACGAAATCACGCCTTAGAGCAATCCAACCCAACCACCTTTGCCATAGAAGTCTCGCGTTCTTACATGATAACGTTATAACGTTTAACGTTTTCAAAATCGCATACGCCTACCACAACAACCCACGAGAACATCAAACAACTCCAAGAAAAGAGCAATCCATAAGACAGAGTTAGAACTTGCCTAAAACTAGAAGGAAGCGTGTGTAAATGTAGGACAAAATGTAGAAGACCATTTTATTGACGTCAATAAAATGGTTGTTATCGATTCTGGTGCTGAGCGTCAGATAGATGACGTTATGCTAACACGCTATGCTTGCTACCTTGTCGCTCAAAATGGCGACCCTCGTAAACCACAAATCGCATTTGCACAAACTTACTTTGCTGTGCAAACTCGTCGTGCAGAACTTATAGAACAGCGTCTTATTGAAGTTGAAAGAGTAAAGGCACGTGCTAAACTACAGGAAACAGAACGTAAACTTTCTAGCGTACTTTATGAACGAGGGGTGAATGACAAGAGTTTTGCTGTGATACGTTCCAAAGGAGACCAAGCATTATTTCGTTTGAATACCGCAACGCTGAAGCGACGCATGGGAATCCCAGAGAAACGACCATTAGCAGATTTCCTCCCCACTATCAGCATCAAAGCAAAGGATTTTGCAGCAGAAATGACGAGTGTGAATGTGCAGGCCAAAGACCTTCAAGGAAAAAGTCGTATAAGCCAAGAGCATATTGCCAACAATGCTGCTGTTCGAGATATGCTTGTGCAGCGTGGTATAGTTCCAGAGAACCTTCCTGCGGCAGAAGATGTAAAGAAGGTTGAACGCAGATTGGCAAGTGAACAGAAAAGGCTTTGGAGAACAAGAAGAAAAAATAAGATGGAACAGAAAACGCCACAAAAGTTAGTGACGAATCACCGCAAAAGTTAGTGGTAAAATGCTACAAAAATTAGTGGAAAAACACATAATCAATTGATTGCCAAGCACGTTGCACACATCATCAATTACAGGCAAAACACGGTTTATTAGAACGTTTTTGTTTGGGCATCTTTGCTTTGATGTTGCTCAGACAAAAGAAAGAAGTCACGTTGCCACGATATCACGCCTTAGAGCAATCCAACCACCCTTGCCATGGAAGACGCGCGTTTTTCCATGATAACGTTTAACGTTTTCAAAATCGCATACGCGTTTCCCCAGCAGCCCATGGAATTTTCCATCTGCTCCATTTGTGACCACGCCTGTGCAAATCTGCAGCAAACATTGATTTTACCGCAAAAACGCCAAACATTTTGCCACAAAAACACCAAACGTTTTGCCACAAAAACTACAAATGAATCACAACGAAAACTTAAAACAAAAAGCACCAAAAACTCAAAATAACTTTCGCAACCAAATAAAAATCAGTAACTTTGTGTCGAAAACAAGAAACTATAAAATATGCAAGAGGATAGGCATGAAACAAGCAAAGACAAGGACTGCCAAGACTTCCTTGCGGGGATAGAAGAACTGGCAAGGGAGCTGACGCAGATTCGCGAGCGAGCAGCCATAGAGTACGCCCCCATAGTGGAGGAATTCTGCGCGAGGAAACAGGCGTCGGAAAACGAAGTAGGACGGATGCTTGACTATCTGTTTGAGTTTGCCGACGACGAACGCATATTGCTCATGTACAAGAAGGTGTGCCGGAGATTCGTCTATGAATATCCCGAAACCATCAGTTTCTACATCATGGAGTACAAAAAAATACGATCGCGAGAGTCTTATCGGGACCGAATACGAATATCTGCTTCACGAGGACGACGACTTGTCTGACGAAGGGCGTGAAGCAAAATAGCCGGTTGCGACGGAGAGAATCCTATTTGTTAATTCCTGCGCACAATCATAATATTTACCCTTTTTTCTTCTTTTATATTGATTAGTTTTTATACCTTTGTAGTCAACAAATGACAACTCCAACAAGAAATAGTCTGTTGGTTTAACCTAACCTCTGAACTATAACATTGGAAGATATCACCAAGCGGCCTCCAACGGCTGATGCTTCATTGTATAATGGGCAGCCTACCGACACAGGCTCATCGTGTCCAAGTGCAGGACTCACCTCTTGCACGCCCTCCATCTCTAAGGACAAAGGTGGGGTGTCGGTAGAGAATGTGCCTTCTGAAAACAAGCAATGGTTTGTTCTGCGCGTTACGTATGGACGCATCCTCAAGGCAAAAGCATTAGTAGAGGCTAAAGGCTTGGAATGCTATGTGCCTCTGAGGTATAAAGAGGTAAGGAAGCAAGGAAAGAAGCGAATCATAAAAGAGCCTCTTATTTCTTCTTTTGTGTTCGTTCATGCCCCAGCAGAGCAAGTTGACTCTCTTTTGCAATGTAAGAACATCAAGAATCTTGAAAACAGGGCTTTGTTGAGTTACTATTACGACCATACTTCTCATCGCGAAAATGCGCCAACCAAGAATCCGCCTCTTGTCATTACCGATACAGCTATGAATAATTTCATCCACCTAACCTCCATAGAGAATCCTCACATCATCCCTGTCACTTCGGAGAACATCAAATATAAGCTAGGGGATGAAGTCGTGATTACAGAGGGTGAGTTTAAAGATATACGTGGAAGAGTGGCAAGGATAGCAGGTCAGCAGAGGGTGGTAGCAGAGCTTTTTGATGGGTGCTTGGTAGCTACGGCGTACATACCAAAGAGGGCAATGGAAATGTATAATGAACATAAAATCGTCAGTATATGTATGACAGACAAGACAAAACCTTCTGAGTCTCAATAACACAGATACATTGATTTCTTTTCATAAAGACATTAATGGTAATAGTTTTTCTGTCTGCGATCTAATATAACAGAGCTGGCAACAAGTCAACAGTTTGTAAACGAGTGTAAAATTCAACAAATCCTATATGGCACAGAAAATCACGATACTAGAATATGCTAACACCAAAGGTCTAACGGTCTATGATGTAACTCAAAATGCGAAGGAAAAAGGAGTAATACTACCAGAGGACCCTGAATATGTATTAGATGATTCGCAACTCAATCAAATTGATCCTATCTTCGCTCATCAAAACAAATACAAACAGATAATGTCTGGGAACAATATTGACTCTAACGAATCTGCACCGAAGACACTCACGTCAAAGAATGAAAAACAACCTAGCGAAAATCTTAGGGTTCTCAATAAAATTGACTTAAGTTCATTAAACCAAAGTTTCAGAGCTACACACAAGCCAAATAAAGAATACGAGAAGAAACAGAATAAAAACAATATTCTTTCCGAAGAAACTATTGCCCAATTAAGAGAATTTGGCAATACACATCAAAACGAGCGATTTACAGGAAAGGTTCAACGAGTTATGCATCATGGCGCATATGTAACCATTGAGAATCTTTCCGCTTTCTTATACGCAAAGGATGTCAGCTGGAAGTATATCGATGACATAAATTATTTCTTGTATGAAGGCATGGAAATTGACGTCATCATTATTGGTTATGAAGAAGAAAAGAAAAAGCTGAGAATTGGAAGAAAACAATTAATGGATGATCCTTTACTATCGCAAATCGACCAACTCTCAATTGGAGGTGAAATCCAAGGTGTTGTTAAAAAGATTATCAAAAGCCGTGCGTATATTGAAATTCAGGATGGCGCCATTGTTAAAGCTTCCATTCCGAACGGATATACCTATCCAATTGGGAATTCGGTTTCTGGCAAAATTACAAACATAGACATTAGTAATCATCTAGTAGAAATTGACATCACAAGCCACCTTGTGCCCAAAACAAGCCAAGAGGCAAAACTACCGAAAAAGAAAAAACAGCATAAACTTGAAAAGAGTATAGCTGTTGTTCAATTCTATGATAACCACGTTAATTATTTCGGAAGAGTTCTTACCAATGCTCTTGGTATTAATAACGAAGATAGTTCCAGCAAATTATACTCCATCAATCTCAATGAGAGGAATTGGAACCCAACCATTCCTCCTCAGGAAAATGATTGGATTATAATGAACCTAAGAACTTTTAAGGGACGGCGTGAAGCCACAAATGGCGCCTGGTTAACATATGACAAAAATGGACTATTATTAGCTCTTCCTTATAGAGGCATTTTTGCTAAAATAGAAGGAAAAGACTCTAAAGGATCATACCATGAGCATGACGTTATCTGTCATGTTATTGACAAGATTCTAGGAAAGACAGATGGGAAAGAAATTGTAATAGAAGCTTTCGCCGAGTATCTATCGGATTATAATAATGTAGAATATTCACAAGTTACCGAAGAATTTCTTCAGGATGACAATTTGCTTAAACGACTAATTGCATTGTTGCCAGAACTAAAATCATACACATCCGACAATGACACTTATTGCAACGCTATAAAATCCTTAGTAGCTACCATAAAAAAAAGAATTTTCACCCCAAAAGACATAAGTACCCTACAAGGACTTCCCGATGATTTCGATTTTTTCTCATGTCTTACAGAGACAATTGAATCCCTTGACAACTCATCAGAAGAGCACCAAACAGATGTTAGACATTGGCTTTCCGCACATACTTCCATATTAAATGCTTTGTTGGAAAATCCGGCAAGCCTTTCGATGAATCTGCTATATGTAATTTCTCTTATTACGCAGAGCAATTCCATCTTCAGCGAAGCTGGTAAACCATGGAACGAGACATTCGAATATCTCAAGGAAAAGTCTGATTCCGAAGCATTCTCTTTCTTGAGTTGTTATCTTTCTGATAAAGACAAGGCGTTCGTGGAACAAGTAGATTTAACAAACAAGCTTGACTATGAAACGTCAAAGAAACTAGTCTCCAAATTATTAGATGATCCACAATATTATTTAGAAGTTCTACATCTGTTGGCCGAAAGATTTATAGAAAACGATTTCAACATTATCAGCCATTATATACTAAGCGGGCTAGATGTACGACATATATATCCACAGATTGGGGAACGTCTGAATAGCCTAATAACAGAAAACGAGAAAGAGGTTCGTTCGTTTTTCAATTTGTGCATTAATAATTACATCCAACCAGCAGATATTATTTCCGTCACCAACACCGTGAAGGACGAATTATACGTTGAACTATTTGCATTAACCGCTAATCTGGAAAATCTAAACAAAATAAAAGATTTCGATTCCATACCTCTTTGGATTAATGAGCAAGAGCCTTCATTTGTTAGCCATTTTCTCCTAAGTTGTCAGAGATCTTTTGTTGATGATAAAGGCAAAGAGGCTATTGCCGATACCCTAGCCTCAATAAATAGTGAGAAATTTAGAGATTCTATCATTGAGTTATCTGAAGATTACCAGTACAAGATTCTTCAGCTATGTCCAGAAACTTACGCAAAAGACATCGTTGTTCAGTATTTTGCTTCAACCAAACTCTTTTATCTGTTTATTGGTGAGCTATGGAAGAAATTTAAATCACAAATTCCATACGTGTCCTTCGATTTAGAATCAGATGGAGACTCTATTAAGGAATTTGCTTTTAGAAAAGACGAAAAAACAACGGCGTACCAGGGAGAAGAGCAGCTTAGTACACTTCTACATGCATTAAAACATACAGAGATTATTGTTGGACACAGAATCAAAGCGTGGGATTTGGGCAGTGTATTAAGCAAGAAAGGCTTTGAGTCAAATGCATTTGTTTGGGATACTTTAGAAATGGAGATTCTATTAAATCCTTGCAGATATTCATATGCACTTCACACTGGACATACAGCACAAGAAGACACAGAACTGGTAGATCGATTATTCTGGAATCAACTCTATAGACTCTCAAAAAATGAATCTTTATGTGGCGAACTTAAAGATTTACTTCCTGCAAGAATTAACAAGATATTAGAAGTCTTGAGACAACCAGAATTTTCTAAATTCTTTAGCAAGGACTCTGAAGAAGACAACTATTATCAAACCCTTGCTGATACAGATGAGCAAGTTGTATCTCGTATAAAAGCAATAAACGACATTGATTCTAAGAGGCTAATTATTGCTCCTAAGCGCTTATGGACAAGAATCGCAGAATATGTGGACATGAAGTTTGTTCAGAAGCAGGAAGGTATTGAATACATGTCTATTAGCAAAAAAATGCTGCATGAAAAACCTCTTGAAGACACTTTCCTTCATGCTATCTTGAACAGATTTGTTACAATGTCAAAAACTCCCGTTGTAGCAAATCTTGCTCAATATCTTAGACTCAATTATTTACCTGACGATCTACTTGAAGAGTACGTTATTGAAAGCTCAGGAAATGTAGATTGTGCAGACATGGAGTTCCTAAGAGAAAATAGCAACCTGAAAAATTACGAACATATTTGGTTTGTTGGTTGTGAAATTGAAAATCGAGTAAATCAGTATTCATTGCCAACTCATTATTCTCCGTCTGATTTTTGGCAGAATGATAGTAGTATTCCTATGCGATTAGGCGCATCTAGATACATTGCTATAAGTCAGGAAGAACGAAAACTAAATATTTTCGATGATGTTCCATCAGAAGCAGCTAACGTATGGATAGAAAGAACTAGAGAAGGTAAGTATATTGTCAGCTACAATTATGATTTCTTCTCTATTTTAGAGTCACTGAAAAATAATACAGATGGATTGACAATAAAAACAATTCCATGGATAACTGACAAAGGGAACAACGATTCTATATATTTGGTATATAGTGAACGCGGAAGAGGATTTGATGCTTTGCAAAAACGCGTCAGTGCAACATCAAGATACAGAGCGACCTACTGGACGTATCAAATGGCTTTACTTAAAGGCATTCATTTCAATAAGGACCAACGTCCTATAATTCTTTTATTAGATGATTCTCTGGAAATAGAAAATGTCGTGTCTTATGCGAAAACATTAGGCTTCTATATTCCTGATAATGGAACTTTGGTCAGAAGACTTGAACTGATAGAACATCATAACAATGGAATGCTTGTAACAAGCAAAAATCATTTTTTTGATATCGTTGATTGGCGAAAAGATACACCATATTGTTACGTGTGGGATAATCTAGCGGTTGAGAAGCACATGATGATGTGGAATGGTTTTACAAATGAGCTTAATAAATCATTCTTGAATGATGGTATAGAAGAAAAAGGAGTATCTGCTGCAATAGGTTCGGCAAAGGGCACTTACCAGTCTATATTGCAATCTATTTGGCCAGTATATGAATATTATTATCGCTTCATAAAAGCTAATAGCATTGAATCAACGATGTATGTACTTGACTCCTTCCTAGAGGATTATCACTCACTTTCAGCATTATGGGGCGTATCTTCTTATGGGGTAAAACAATTATGGACCAAAGAGGAAGAGTTTAACGATTCTCTAAATGTTAGCAAGACTTTCTTTACGGATAGCTCATCCATTTATGAAAATGATTCCGATATCGAAAAGGCTAAAGATCTTATATTCTCAGTATTAGTAAATCCCGAGCATGATCCTAAAAAGAAATGGAGCCCTATTCAAGAGGAAATCATTCCATATATCCTTAAAAGACAAGAAAACTATCTTGTCTCACTTCCTACAGGTGGTGGTAAGTCTGTTTTGTTCCAAGGGCCTGCGCTCTACAATGCTGCATATACAAACAAACTGTCAATTGTAGTAACTCCATTGAAGGCTTTGATGCAAGATCAGGTGAAAGAGCTTGGAGAAAAAGGCTTTATCTCCAATGTTGATTATCTAAACGGAGACCGATCATACCAAGAAGTCAAGAGTATATATAGAAAAATTAATGGTGGCGAAATAGCGATTCTTTATGTCACTCCTGAACGTTTCCGTTCAAGAGGCTTTTTAAATGCTTTGTCCACTAGAATGGCAAATGATCATGGACTTGAGTACATGGTATTTGATGAAGCTCATTGTATTTCACAATGGGGAATGGAATTCCGTCCCGAGTATCTAAATGTTACAAAAATGTGTAAGGAGTTTAAGGATACTTATGGCGATAACATGTGTATATCAATGTTCTCAGCAACAGTGACCGACATGATATATGAACAAATAAATAATATAATTCCCGTAAAGCGATTGGGGCAAGAAAATGACAAGAAGATTTACAACCCTATCAGGAGCCACATAAAGATGGAATTCAAAGAGGTGCTTCATGATATTCCGCATCGTTTGAAAGAAATCGTTGACTATATCAAAGAACATAACATCGAAGCTCAAAAGAGCCGAATGCTTGTTTTCTGTAAAACCAGAAATCAATGCGAAGAAATGGCTTTGCTTCTAGCAGATGAATTGCACAAAGCTGGAATCCTAAGTGAAAAATTGTCAACACAAGCAATAGGCTATTTCCATGCCGGCATGGATGGAGATGATAGAGAAGAGGCATATACAAGATTCAAAGATGACAATGATCCATTATATATACTTTGTGCAACAAAAGCGTTTGGCATGGGCATGGATATACCTAACATTCACTATATTGTCCATTTAATGCCACCAAGCGTAATGGAAGATTATCTTCAGGAAGTTGGTAGAGCTGGAAGAGACCAAAATATGTATATAAAAGCAGGATTTAGTGAATCAACTCCTATACCGACCTTATGCCTGTGTTCAAAGGATGACATCAAGAAAGCTAAAGAGCAGCTTCTCCAAAGCACTCTAAGCTGGAAAAACCTTGAGGAGATAAGAGTAGCTATTAATTCGTACATTACAAAAATACAGCCAATAGATAAAACAAAAAAATATCCTGTAGTAGTTCCAAATACATTATGGGCTAGTGGACAGTTCGATCATGACTTTACAGACTTCAAACTTGGCCAGTATTGGCTTGAGCGAATGGGAAGAATCAAGATGGGATTTTTAAGTCCTGCGCATATTAATATTACAATTCTTGATCATAATTCAGCAGATCCAAATGAAGAGTCGTTAGAAGAAAGAGTCAAAAGGCTTTCTGCATCAAGTAGTGCCACACATGCTTCAGCTATTTTGAAAGAGTTGAGACGAATTCAATGGAAACAACAAAATTCAAATATTCAGGTCTCAATTCAGGAAGTTGCAGCAACTCTATCTATGCCTTCAGCAAAACTGTTAGATAGTTTGATTTGGTGCGAGAAATTTAAAATCATTCGAATAGAAGAGGAAACTCGATGCCGCATTGCATTCACTAGACTGAGTGAAGTATCATACTTGCTGGGCGAGAATTCACATGATGTAGCATTCCATGTCATATTGAATGCTACAAGATTACTCTTACAGAATAATGGATTAAGAATCGAGAAGAATTATACCCTTTCCGATCTTCGTCAATTCATTAAAAAATCAGATACGCTAGAAGAAATTGTAAAGACGGTCATCAACACTGATGAAGACGGCAAGAAGTATACAGAAAAATACATGACTTGGTATAACGAGAATGATAAACAAAAAAATAAGGGCTTGTCCATTGCTCGATCATACCATAATGATTTATACAAGAAACGTCTGAGACAAATCATTACATTATTGGAAATTATTCCTGATGTAAAAGTAAAATCATTCATAGACACACAGAAAAAATGTGTTCTTCAATCTGTAATAGTAGAGGAAAATACATGGAAAGATTTTTTAAATGATTTTCAGGCCGACTGTTTGAAAACCTTGGAATATATCAACAAACTCCTAAACGCTACAATTCGTTGGTCGGACGCCGCCATTGATTTGGGATTTGAACACAAAGGATTTGTATATTTCGAGAATCTTCTGCGATTTCTAAATGGAATGGCATACATCGCTACGGATGCATTACTTCCTACCGGCATTGAGATATATACAACTGACGATTCTGAAAAAGTAATCTTTGAGAACGTTGAAAAAGATTCGAAAGATTATCAAGACAAAGTCGCATTTGATGAAGCTATAGAAATCAGAAATCTTCGCTTATGCGTTATGGACGTTCTTACAACAAAGATTCATTCAAAACAGGAATTCCAGGAATTGATCGGATCGTATTTTTCACTAAAAAAATCCGAGGACTTTAGAACCTTATTAAGCAAATACTACGAAGAGTCTGATCCTATTTGGGATGCTCTTCGTGCCACAGCAATAAAAAAGGCAGAGGAACAATTACAAGATAATCCTGAGCAATGGGCTATCTACAATGAGAACTCAAATGAAAATGTTAACGTTGAAGCAGGCCCTGGATCAGGGAAAACACATGTTCTGACCTTAAAATGTGCCAAACTTATATATTACCAACATGTAAATCCTAAGAGCATCTTAGTGTTGGCTTATAACAGGGCCGTAGTTATCGAGCTAAGAACTCGTTTGACTAAACTATTTGCATCGTTAGGATTGAGTCGTTCAGCAAGTCAATTACATGTATACACTTTCAGCAGTTTTGCTAAAAGAGTGTGCGGAGATACCGCACTCTCTGAATGTGAAATGAATGAGTGGGAAGGAGTACTACTCGATACAATAAAAAAGAAGCCAAATGACGTTCGTGCTGCAATGCCAGATCTTCAATATGTATTTATTGATGAGTTCCAAGATATTACTCAAACACGACTTGATGCTATGTTTGGGTTAAAAAAAATCTATAATGGCCTCACGTTCTTTACAATTGGAGACAAAAATCAAAGTATTTATGGATTTGAGAAGAAGGAATCCATGGATCCAAACTATTATTACAAGCAACTGTACGAAACTTTACATCCCCAAAAGATGGAAATGTATATTAATTATCGTTCATATCCTAAGATCCCCGAAGAAGCAAATCGCTATCTCCCAGAAGATTCTCGTCCACCTGTTATATGCAAAAATGACAAAAAAAACGAACCAAAATCAGAGTATGTGTATATTTATCAAGACAACAGGGACTGGTCAAAGGATTTTGGAGGATACGTTCTGTGGTTAAAAGAACAAGGTGTGACTGATTTGGCCGTGTTCTTCAGAACGAATAACGAAGTCTATCACGGTTACTCACTTATAAAAGCCCTTAATCTACCTGGTATTAGAATCAGAATACAAGGTGCTTCTACATGTGAGTTATATAGAATGCGTGAGATCTTTGCTGTACTCACACTACTGGATACAGAATGTAATAAGAAGATCAAACTGGAGAATAACCAAACAGAATATGAATTGAAGGAAAAAATTGCATATTGGATGAGTCAACGTCCTAATTGGGACTCATTCTATATGGATTTTGCATTTGTGCTAATACTTGATTATCTTGATTTTGCATTGACTGATGAGGAATCACATACTTATGGGGATATGGCTGATAGTATTAGGAAGACCTTAAAAGAAGACAATCCCCAATTATATAAGTTATATGACGATGAGCGGTTCCAAAACAGACGTATATTATTAGACCAACAGCTTAATGTAGTGCTTACCACTATGCATAAAGTGAAAGGTTTGGAGTTTGATGCTGTCATTATAACACCATCAGTAACGTCTCTTCCTTTTAACCCGACTGAAGATATTGATGAGTCTATTCCACTCTCCCCTAAAGACATAGAACAAATTGAGGAAGAGAGAAGACTGCTATATGTTGCTTATACTCGTGCAAAGAAATACCTCTTCGTTTACAAAGGCAATAGAGAAAGGGCTGTTGAAAACATGCAGCGCTTTACCAGCCTTGAAGACCAATGGGGAATAAGGGAAAGAAATGTTGGACTCGACAATTATAATATTGGATTTAATGCTGGATTTAATTTTAATGGTAATAAAGCTATCGCATATAATGTGCGAAAAAATGATCCTGTAGTAATTAAACGTCACATAGGTATGACCAAATTGGGTCAGCAATTTACTACATATAATATCATTCATAATGGAAGCATTGTTGGTCAACTATCCAGAAGTAGCAGTATAGACCACCGTATGAGAACCAATAATATAGAATTATTGACTGGTTTTTTTGTCAGCGATGTTTTCTATTGGTCTTACCAAGACACATTGGATGCAGATAAAAGAAAAGAGAAGGAATTTTTAAAAAATCCCGCAAAATTCAACTTTAAAAAGCCAGAGCCTTTTGCCCCAAAATGGTGCGAAGATGCCCGCAATCAAGGTTATGTATTTATTGTAGATATTGCCGGTTATGGCAAATAAAATTGAAATTTATGAGCTTAATATCACATGAAATTAGCAGAGCTGATAATGCTGGCGAAATCAGCCAATTTCGTTCCACATTGCCGATCATGCAAAAACAATATCAGGGAAAGAATGAAGTCGTACTATATGCTGAAAACGGAGGATATCCACCCACTCAAAACGGGGATATCCGTTCACTTTTCTTGTTCCTTAGTCTGCCACAAGCCCCACCCTACTAACGTCTTAACGTTATAACGTTTAACGTTTTTGTTTGGCATCTTTGTTTTGACGTTTCGGCTTTGCTCCGACTGGCAGCATGTTTGACGGACGCTTGATACAACAACTCAACCCCATGGCAGTTGCATCGAAACGTTGCAACCCTTTGCTCGCCGATTTCTTTCATCGTTTAAAACTGATGGAACGTAGAGGGAGTGGTATGAAGAAGATTATAGGTGAATATAAGCGGTTTGAATAATTGGAGAATTACCATGCTCCGGAGTTCAATTCCAATGCTTCTGAATTTCATGTTACCCTATGGAACCTCAATTATGACATGGATGTCATAAAAGACGACCCTCGTGTCGTAAAAGCACCCGAAGAGGTCGTAAAAGAGGCAGAAAATGTCGTAAAAGCCAAAACCAATGTCACAAAAGAATTCGTTAAGGCGTATTCTGGTGATATCCGTTCACTCTTCTGGCTTCTTAGCCTGCCAAGCCTACCCAATCAACGTTATAACGTTTAACGTTTTTGTTTTGGCTTCTTTACTTTGACGTTTTCGAAAACGCATGCGCCTGTACCTGGGAAGAAAGTTTTAACTTGAACTTGCGCTGCCGCAGCGGCTCACACGGAATAGCGAACTGCGCAAAAACACCAAACGAATTGCCACAAAAACACCAAACAAAATACCACAAAAACACCAAACAAAACGCCACAAAAATACCAAACGCCTTGCAGAATCCACAAGAAACCAGTATCTTTGCAGCATCATTATATAGCGAACAACATGGAATATCTCAAAAGGACTGCCGATGAGCATTTGGGCTTATTACTTGCCTCTTCGGGAGCTGTACTCATAGAAGGTCCCAAATGGTGTGGCAAGACAACAACTGCGGAACAACAGGCTAATAGCACTATCAGCCTGCAGGATCCTGACATGCGTGACAAATACCAAGCTACAATCAGGGTAAAACCTTCACTTCTTCTGGCTGGTGACACGCCACGTCTTATAGATGAATGGCAAGAAGCTCCTGTGCTATGGGATTCGGTACGAGCTATGGTTGATAAGCGAAATGAGTTTGGGCAATTCATTATGACTGGCTCTAATTCGATTGACCCGAAGAAGAAAAGTGAATTTATCAAACATTCAGGCAGTGGACGAATTGCAAAGATGCAAATGCTCACCATGAGTCTCTATGAATCCTTGGAATCGAACGGCCTTATTTCATTAAAAGAGCTATTTGACAACAAGGATTTGGACATTGATGGTTTGACGTCAGACATGTCTATCGAGAAACTGATATTTGCAGCCTGTCGTGGCGGATGGCCAGCGTCATTATACGCAAAGTTCGACAAAGCCAAACTGCAAATAGCCAAGAACTATGTGAAGACTGTATGCGGTACCGATGTGTCGTCAATAGATGGGATCAAGCGAAATGAAAAGGTTGCAAGTACAATACTTCAGAGTTATGCACGCAACATCTCGACGCTAGCCAAAAAGAGCGTGATATACCGAGATATCAACGAACACTTGGAGGGGGTCAGCACCACTTCCTTCGATACATACATTGACGCACTTGAGCGTTTGTTTGTCATTCAAGACATTGAGGCTTGGAGTCCAGCCATCCGTTCCGCATCAGCCATACGACGAGGTTTGAAACGTGAATTTGTTGATCCATCTATTGCAGTTGCTGCATTAGGTTTGTCACCAGAAGCTCTTTATACAGATTTGAAAACTTTTGGTTTCTTGTTCGAGTGTATGGCAATACGTGACCTGAAAGCCTATTCATTATCACTTGGTGGTTCCATTTCATATTATCATGACAGATATGATTTGGAAGCAGATGCCGTTCTGCATCTCGATGATGGACGCTACGCTCTAATCGAATTCAAACTAGGTAGTCGAGAAATAGAAGAAGGAGCGGAACATCTGAAAGAAATCAAAAGACTGGTGCAAGAACATAATATTACAGAAAAACAAATCAAACTACGTGAACCCGACTTGCTGATGGTTATCACAGGTGGAGAAATGGCCTACACTCGTCCGGATGGTGTCAAAATCATTCCGCTGGCTTGCTTGAAGGACTAACATGTGATGCAGTTAACCCCCAATCGGTCATTAGAAAACAGCAAGAAGCTTTTTCTAATGACCGATTGGGGATAAACAAATATCGTAGAGGTTATGACCAGGAGGGATACATTAGCATTTTGCAGCCTATCAACACCGTTACAGGAACAGGTTCCTTCACGAACCCTTGCGAACCCTTGTCCGTGTTGCAGTCTTAACGTTATAACGTTTAACGTTTTCGTTTTGGCTTCTTTGCTTTGACATTTTCGAAAACGCATACGCCTGTACCTGGGAGGCAGTTCTATCTTGAACCTGCGCTGCCGCAGCGACCCACACGGAATAGCGAACTGCGCAAAAACACCAAACGAATTGCCACAAAAACACCAAACAAAACACCGCAAAAACACTAAACAAAATGCCACAAAAATACCAAACGCCTTGCAGAATCCACAAGAAGCCAGTATCTTTGCAGCATCATTATATAGCGAACAATATGGAATATCTCAAAAGGACAGCCGATAAGCATTTGAGCTTATTATCCCAAATCGGTCATTAGAAAATATAGCTTTGTATATGCTTGATTCATAAATATCGACTAACCTTGCCACGAAAAAAGTATATCTTGTTCACAATATTGAAATCATAGGTTCTGCAAGAAGCAGACTGGTAGGTGGTGTTCTCCCAAGTTAGTTCCTCGCTAGCGCGCAATATAGTGTCCGCACTGCAAGTGCGAAGGAATGAATAAAGGGTCAAATGCCTCATGAGGTGGGTTGCCACATCCTCGACACATGAGTCACAAAAAGACAAACGCACATCAATGAGCGTAGGATCTCGCTATACTGATATCCATACCATGTGCATCTTTTCCCCAAGGTTGAAGCTATGGTTTGAGCCAAAAGAGCATCAAATTGATCCATGATCGGAAAAATCCTCCAAAAGGAGTGAGTTTTTCGGATTTTATTTGTATATTTGCCATGTCATTCGGAGATTTTGCTATACTTCTTTTTGCAGCACTAAGTTTGGTAAAAATCCGAGATGACAAAGCCCTGAACATCTTCCTGTTGCTCAGAAACTTACAAAAGCATCAACTCGTAGTGCTGCGGAAATTAGGGTCTTATGGTATTATACAAATGTTTGAATGGCAGTTGTGAGAACAATGCAACTCCAAAATCTGTTCTATGTGAAAATGAATTCACCACATGTCCCGATTGTGGTGCAACAATGAAGCGACTTGATTTGATAGGAAGTCGAAAGCAAAGGAGGCAGAAAATAAACAAGGTCGTTAGTTTTATGTTGGCTTTCGTAGCCATCATTTGCTTCGCATCGTGTGGAGCAAACAACCAATCTCAACAAACATCTGATTTGGATAGACGAGAGGCTGAACTTCAAAAACGTGAAGATAGTTTGCGCATTGTTGCACAGCAACTTGAAGAGGAAAATGCAAAATTCAAACAGAAAGAGACAAAAGAAGAAAAAACCTCTACTACAAAAGAAGAAAGAACCTCTACTACAAAAGAAGAAAGGACCTTTACTACAAATAAAGGTACTTTTTCTTATGAAAGGACTCTTAATCATTGCTATACCATGGGATATAGTAATGGCAGTGGTGCCAGGACAAACACCTTACCTCAAGAAACTTATCAGCGTAATTTAGAGGATTTTGAGTCTATTTGGACAAGCGTATATGGAGTTCCCACATCTACTGAAGAAGCTCGTGAAGCCTATGAAGCCTCTTTTGAAAGATACAAGGAAGGACTTAATGAAGCTTTCTATAAATAAAATTTCATTTTAGATTACAAGCAAAGACCGATTAACAATATTCGGTCTTTTTTTGTGTACGCTTGACAGGAGCATTATCTAACGGGTGCAAGTTCCGAGTAAGCCCTAATAGCGGGAATTACATAGCCAAAGGCAAGGGTGTTCATCGTGAGGTGAAATCTGAAGGAGGCCGGCGGTAAACATCTGACCTAACGGACAGAAACTTCATATAAGGCATATGACCTTAATAAGATTGCACAACAAATCAAAGTCCTATAGCTATTCGGAATGGTCGGTGTAAATGAAGTGGGTATAAGATGGGAAGACAACACCCTTATCCAAGGATGTCTCACGAACGCATAGTGAAGACAAGGTTTTCGATGTACCATGACGGAATAAAGCTTGTCGTGAGAACTCAGCAGAGGTCATAGCCCCCAAAGGCACGGGTTGTCTTTATGGAAGGGCTGAATTGTGCAGTGTAATAGTAAATGACTGCTACCTTGAGAGACTTTCGTAGTCAGAGTCCGAAAAGGAACTCACTATTCACACGATAGGACGGAATCCAACAATATATAATAGAAGTGACGTATCTCGAAGAGATGGCTGAAAAACAACTTGCTACACATCGTAAGGTGTAAAAGCACGAAACCGCCATATGCCGAACGCACGTACGGCAGTGTGGAAGGTCGGTAAATATGAAAGTAGGAGGTAAATGCCTTTTATGAATAACATTAACCTCCTACCCAAATAGTTTATCCTTGTTTACCGAACTTTACTTCACTTCCTCGAAGTCGGCATCCTGGATGTTGTCGTCAGTATTCTGACCGCCTTGCTGGCCTGCCTGCTGACCTGCACCCGGCTGAGGACCAGCCTGCTGAGGACCAGCCTGCTGATACATCTGCTGAGAGGCAGCCTGCATGATGGTGTTGAGGTTGTTGATGGCCGTGTCGATAGCGGTTACATCACCACTCTTGTGGGCGTCCTTCAACTTGCTGAGAGCCTCCTCGATAGCCGGTTTCTGATCGGCCGGAATCTTTTCGCCGTTGTCCTTGAGGAAGTTCTCGGTAGTGAAAATCATCGAGTCGGCCTGGTTGAGCTTGTCGATGCGCTCACGCTCCTTCTTGTCGTTCTCGGCGTTCTGCTCAGCCTCAGCCTTCATGCGCTTGATCTCATCATCGCTCAGACCGCTTGAAGCCTCGATGCGGATGCTCTGCTCCTTGCCCGTAGCCTTGTCCTTGGCAGAGACGTTGAGGATACCGTTGGCGTCGATATCAAACGTCACCTCGATCTGAGGCACACCACGGCGAGCCGGGGCAATGCCGGTGAGGTTGAACTGGCCGATGCTCTTGTTCTGAGCCGCCATCGGACGCTCACCCTGCAGGACGTGGATGGTCACCTCCGTCTGGTTGTCGGCAGCCGTAGAGAAGACCTCGCTCTTCTTGCACGGAATGGTTGTGTTGGCCTCGATGAGCTTCGTCATCACACCACCCATCGTCTCGATACCGAGGGTCAGCGGGGTGACGTCGAGCAAGACGATATCGCCCACACCACTCTCCTTGTTGAGGATAGCACCCTGGATAGCTGCACCGACAGCGACCACCTCGTCGGGGTTGACACCCTTGGAAGGCTCCTTGCCGAAGTAGTTCTTCACCAAGGTCTGGACGGCGGGGATACGGCTGGAACCACCTACGAGGATCACCTCGTCGATGTCGGACGTAGAGAGCTTGGTGTCGCGGATAGCGTTCTGGCAAGGAACCAAGCAGTTCTGGATCAGCTCGTGAGCCAGCTGCTCAAACTGTGAGCGCGTGAGGGTCTTGACCAAGTGCTTTGGCACACCACCCTCTGCCGTGATGTACGGGAGGTTGATCTCGGTCGAAGTCGTGCTTGAAAGCTCGATCTTGGCCTTCTCGGCAGCCTCCTTCAGGCGCTGCATGGCCATCGGGTCCTTGGAGAGATCGATACCCTCGTCGGCCTTGAAGCCGTTGACGAGCCAGTCGATGATCACCTGGTCGAAGTCATCACCACCAAGGTGGGTATCACCATTGGTAGAGAGCACCTCAAAGACACCACCACCAAACTCCAAGATGGAGATATCAAAAGTACCACCACCGAGGTCGAAGACGGCAATCTTCATGTCCTTATTGGACTTATCGACACCATAGGCCAAGGCGGCTGCTGTCGGCTCGTTGACAATACGGCGGACATTGAGGCCTGCGATGGCACCAGCCTCCTTCGTGGCCTGACGCTGAGAGTCGCTGAAGTAGGCCGGCACGGTGATGACGGCATCCGTCACCTCCTGACCAAGGTAGTCCTCGGCGGTCTTCTTCATCTTCTGAAGCACCATGGCAGAAATCTCCTGCGGCGTATATTTGCGATCGTCAATCTGCACGCGAGGATAGCCACCCTCGTTGACCACCGTAAACGGAACGCGCTCAGCCTCCTTGCGGCTCTGGTCATAGGTCTCACCCATGAAACGCTTGATACTGTAAACGGTCTTCTTCGGGTTGGTGATAGCCTGACGCTTGGCAGGATCGCCCACCTTGCGCTCGCCACCTTCCACGAAGCCTACCACGGACGGAGTCGTGCGCTTGCCCTCGCTGTTGGTGATCACCACGGGCTCATTGCCCTCGAACACTGCTACGCAGCTGTTAGTTGTACCTAAGTCGATACCAATAATCTTTCCCATAATATTTCTTTTTTTATTTTTGTTCTACTTTAATGTTGCTTGGACTTTGTTGTCCGCCTATCTCAAAACAACTATTGTGCCATTTGACAAGCAGGGGTCTCGCGGCTGACAACTTGGCAGAAGCAGGACCTTTTCCCCATAGTCCTACCGCATTTATGGCAGACACGAAGCTGCTGGGGAAGAAAAGCGGTTGGCGCGGAGAGTATCAGAAAAATGGTCTGGAAAGCCACTTGGAGTTTGTTGAGCAAATAACGATATTTATCCGCCAAAGACAGGCGCTCATTGAATAATATACATTCCAAGACAGATATAATGGAAAAATATCGTAACTTTGTAACTAGTTTTTACGTTATACCTATTATATATAGGATTAAGCAATCATTTAATTTATCAGTTATGAAAAGATCCATTTTGATTGTATTCGGGTTGATGCTGACAGCGCTCAATGGCTGGAGCAACGACTACAACTATCTGGTATTCGTGACCAACACTGGGCCACGAAGTATCGCTGTAGAGGACTTGGAGATGACGGTAAGCGACGGGAAGCTCGTCGTGAGAAGCGGAGCGGACGGCGAGGCCTTCGACCTTTCGACCCTCACGAAGATGTATTTCTCCGACGCGGCAGTGGTTTCCATCAATGATGTGGAGGCTGGCAAAGTGCAGTCTGTCAGCATCCACGACCTCTCCGGACGCCTCGTCGGATGCTATCCTTCGCTCGACGTTGCGCGCGAGTCGCTGCCCAAAGGCGTGTATGTGGCAAAACAAGGAAACAAGAACTTTAAACTGGCGAAACGATGAAGAAAGCACTACTTATCGGAGCCTCGCTCGTGGTTTCTCTTGGCACGGCGGCTCAGACGCTGAACGTGGTCGTCGGCGAAGTGACCTACAAGATTCCAGCGTCTCAGGCTGGGAGCATGGACTATGCAGACGGATCCAGACTCACGATCCTGGGCAAAACCTTCCAACTGAAGGAAGTGACCCGCATGTATGTGGACCATTCGGACGTGGCCGACAATAGCGTCAGCGTGACCTACAATGGGAGTGCCGCCGCCGTCACCGTGGCAGGCAACTGCATGAGCCATCTCGACGTGACGGTCAATGGATCCGCTGTTAGCATTGTGCAGGACGAGACCGTGGATACCGAGATCAGCTATTCGCTCTCGGGCGCGTCGGACAACGGTTCGTTCTATATGGACGGCCACTACAAGGCCACGGTGGTCTTCGCCAATCTCTCCCTCATCTGCGCCGACAGTGCGGCGGTCAACATCGAGAATGGCAAGCGCATCGCCATCCAGCTCGTCGGAGAGAGTACGCTCAAGGACAGCAAGGCAAGCCAGGGAAAAGGCGCACTGATGGTGAACGGCCACTCGGAGTTTGATGGCGACGGCACACTCAACCTCTATGGCTACGCAAAGCACGCCTATTGGGCCGATGAATATGTACAACTGAAAAAGAAGTTCACTGGCACCATCAACATCCTCTATGCGAAGAAAGACGGCCTCAACGTGAACCAATACTTCCTGCAGAATGGTGGCCACTTCAACGTCTCTGGCACGCTCGATGACGGCATCCAGGTGTCGGCAGACGACGAGGAGGGCGGCTACGCCACGATATCGGGCGGATCGCTGACCATCGATGTGACGGCGGCAGGCTCGAAGGGACTGAAATGCGACGGCAACATCACCAT